>NPIE01005263.1_pt1 | contig 47618 bp, 31 predicted proteins | sample 8637661 | NCBI WGS metagenome assembly NPIE01 (sample SAMN07420842, study PRJNA396082) | bioreactor metagenome | isolation source: sample BA12 brine-fed electro-methanogenic bioreactor BA | place: Japan: Kochi | collected 2016-12-09 | reverse complement strand
CACACCATTTCGAGCGAGCACCCCGCCGCTCAACCCCGCACACCTCCCCCGTAGGGTGTGCATCGCACACCATCCCTTCGGTACGCTTGGGCTGACGCGAATCCGCCTCTGCCTCTCAGCACCAACGTAGGTCGTGCGTCCCCGCAAGACCCCTCGCTAGCACCAATTCATATGATCCCGTGGCGCAATCCGCCGCATGAACAGGCTCTTGTCCGCCTCCTCATCGTTCGTGATCTTCATGTTCTCGGCATCCCACTTCAGCGTCCGCCCGGGATGCAGCAGGGCGATGTCACCCAGCACGATGATCTCCGAAAGCGGTCCCGCATAATCGAACGACGACATCGCCTTGTCTTCGCCCTTGCACGCCAGCGTCCAGTTGTCGAAATGCGTGCGACCCTTGCACCGGAACGCCACCTGAGGCGGCCTGGGCGTCTCCTTCATCACGCTCTCCGGAATGATCCGCGCCCCCTGGCTGTGACTGCCCGCCATGATCGACGCGTGCTCGCCCACCATCACCGACCCGCTGGTGATCCCCCGTCGTTCGCGCTCCAGGTGCTTGGGATGCGGAAACTCGATGTCGTCGCCCAGGTAGTATTTCAACGTCACCGGGGGCATCTCGCCCCGTGCGCCGAACTCATACGTGATGACGCCGGAGCGCGGCAGCGATCCGGGATAGGCGGGGGTCTTCACGTCCGCCCGCACGCTCAGCGGAATCCGCAGATCGAGCGCGTAATACGCCGGATCGAAAATATGCGCCGCCATATCGCCCACCGCGCCGCTGAAGTGCGTGTATCGAATCCACTCGCGATTCATATAGCTCGTACTGAACGGGATCGCTTCCGCCCGGTTCAGGTACAGGTCCCAGTCCAGCGTCTTGGGCACCTCGCTGCCCTCCACGACCGGCTTGTCGATCCAGTAGTTCTTGGTGGAATAGCAGACCACCTCCCGGATGGGCCCGACCGCGTTCGCCTGGCCCCAGTCCCGCAGCATCGCCGAACTGGCCCCCGAATGCCCCTGGTTGCCCATCTGCGTCACCACCTTCGGATGCTTCTTCGCCTCTTCCGTCAGTAGCCGCACCTCGTTGACCGTGTGACACAAAGGCTTCTGGCAATACACGTGCTTGCCGTGTCGGATCGCATACGTCGCAATCGTATAATGGTTGTGTTCCGGCGTCGCGATCAGCACCGCGTCGATGTCCTTCCCGATCTTGTCGAACATCACCCGGTAGTCCGTCCACAGCTTGATCCCGTGCAGATTCGATCGATTCTGGATCTGCTTCTTGTGCCACGCCTCGTCCACGTCGCACAGTGCGATCACGTTGTCCGTCCCCGCCAGATACTCCGCGTTGCTCGAACCCTGCATCCCCACCCCGATGCACGCGATATTCAGCTTGCTGTTGGGCGATGCCCCCGCCTTGAGAATGTTGAACGGCGCTGCCGCCACCGCCGACGCCGCTGCCATGCCCTTGAGAAACTCCCGACGTTTCATCGCGTTCATGTCCTGCACCTCCACGCCAAAGATCCCGAACCACCGACCGACATCCACGTGCCGTCCCCCATACCCTACCCCATCTCCGCGCGCCCCCGCAACCCAAAAACCCGCATCATTCAAGCACCAGGCACTCCGCATCCCAGACTGGAATCGAACTGAAGCATGACGTTCGATCCTTCGGGATTGTCGCAGATTTCGCACTTTGTATTTCGAATTTCCGCGCGCCCGGCGGGCATTTCATCGTAGTAAGAGCAGGACCGCTGCCCCTCTTTGTTGCGGCAGAGCGGCACGAAGGGGCTTGCGGCCTGCGATGGCGTCGTTTAAGATGCGCCGACGGAATTTTGCCAATCGAACTGCGATAAGGAATCAGCATGGCGGACAGCAAACTTCGAATTCACGATCGCCCGACGTTCGGCAACCCCCGTCTGGTCGTAGGCTTCTCCGGCTGGATGGATGGAGGCGACGTCTCCACCGGCACCATCCGTATCCTGGCGGAGAAGCTCGGCGCGACGCGCTTCGCCACGATCGAGCCCGAAGGCTTCTACATCTACAACTTCCCTGGCGCCATGGAGGTCACCTCCCTGTTCCGCCCCCACTGCCGCATCCAGGGCGGGCTCGTCCGCTCCTTTGACCTGCCCGACAACGCGTTCTTCGCCGCCCCGGAGAGGGACGTGATCCTGTTTCTTGGCAAGGAGCCGAACCTGGCCTGGCACGATTTCGCCGACTGTCTCTTCCGCCTCTGCGACGAGTTCGGCGTCAAGATGATCTACTTCGTCGGCAGCGTCTCCGGCCTCGTTCCCCACACCCGCGACCCCCACCTGTTCTGCTCCGTCTCCGACGAGACTCTCAAGCCCGTCTTCGCCCGCTACGGAATCCGCTTCAGCGACTACGAGGGCCCCGCCAGCATCGTGACGTACCTCACCGCCCAGGCCGAACGTCGGGGCGTCGAAATGGTCAACCTCGTCGCCACCGTCCCCGCTTACGTCCAGGGCGGCAACCCCAAGTGCATCGACACCGTCGTCCGACGCGTCGCCGGACTGCTCAACGTCGAACTCCACCTCGACGACCTCCGCGCCGCCGCCGACGACTTCGAACGACGACTCACCGAGGTCGTCAGCGAGGAGCCCGAACTCTCCGAGAGCGTCACCAAGCTCGAGCAGGACTACGACAACGAAGTCTTCAACACCGAATTGGTCGACCTGAAACACTGGCTCCACCAGAAAGGCGTCCGCCTCGACTGATACCGGTGAATTGACAACAGACGACGGGCAACCCGCCTCTCCCATCGCACGCCGTGACAGGCTCAAGCCTGAAAGGCTTGGCGATGGTGTGCGGGGTTCAGGGCATTCGCTGGAACTTGCCTTTGGTTCGGATGTCGTCGAGGAAGCGCTGCGGGACGAACCACTTGATGTATCCGCAGCGGACGCAGACGCAGATCCGGAGTTTTCCGTGCGAGAAGAGACCGCCGGTGCCCGGCAGAAGGTCGGGGCCGTAGCCGCCGGTGGCGCTGACCTCCCGGCTGTAGAATTCGATCCCGTCGCATTCGGGGCATTGCGGTGCGGCCATGGTCGTATCCTCATTCGTGCTCGGCGTCCGGGTTCGTGAGACGCGCGGTTCAAGCGCGCTCGGTACAACTCGGCATTCATATCCATAGACGCGTATCGGGCGGGAATCTCACAGGAAATTCCGCTCTTCTGGCTGGTATCTGTGAAGGCGTCGTCCCTGTTTGACGTGGGCGGCGGGACGTCTCGCTCGCGCGTGGGATAGGAGAGGACCTGGGTTCCCGGTATGCCCGCCGTTTGTCCGTTGCCTTTTCGCGCGAATTCTGGCATAATCAACCCCATAGAGACGAACGCGGCTCCAACCAGCGTAGGGTGGGCACCGCCCACCGATTCCATCTCATGGCAAGACGGATGGATGCAAATGCCTTGACTGGTGGCAGTAACAGTCGGCGGTGTTGTCAAAGGTGATGGCGTGCGGCGCGCACCCTACGACGGGACAGCGGAAAGGGGAGGGTGGGGATGCCGGAGTATCGACGACGCTACGCGGACGGAGGGACGTTCTTCTTTACGATCGTGACGCATTTTCGACGGGGGTTGTTTTGGTCGGAACTGGCGCGACAAGACCTGGATCGGGCGATCCGGTCGGTGCAGAGCGAGTATCGGTTCGAGATGCTGGCGACGGTTCTGCTGCCGGAACATTGGCATTGCCTGTGGACGTTGCCCGAGGGCGACGTTGATTATTCGAATCGCGTGGGGTTGATCAAGATGGGATTTACGAAGTTGTGGCTGTCGGGCGGGGGAGAAGAAAGAGAGGTCTCGGCGGCGCGGCGGTAGCATCGCGAGCGGGGGATCTGGCAGAAGCGGTTCTGGGAGCACGCGATTCGCGATGAGGTCGATCTGCTGCGGCACGCGCAGTACATCCATTACAATCCGGTCAAACATGGGTTGGTGGACTGTCCGCATGCGTGGCCTCATTCGAGTTTTCGGCGGTGGGTGGCGGAGGGGTATTACCGCGAGGATTGGCTATGCGCGTGGGGGGGGCGGGACATCAGGGTGGCGGAGATGTTCTGCGAGGGCGATGAGTTCGGGGAGTGAGACGGGATGGGGGCGAGGGTTTGGCTGCGCAACGAGGGGCTCGGACGGGCGACGAGGGGGTGGTGTGCGGTGCACACCCTACGGCTACGGTGCGCTACACTCACAACAATCCCGTGCGACGCGGGCTGGTGGCGAGGGCGGATGCGTGGCAGTATTCCAGTGCGGCGGACTGGCAGGGGGCGGGGAGTGGGCCTTTGCGGATCGACGGGGAGCGGCTTCCGTGGCTCTGATCGCTTCGGGTACGCGCCATCCCCAATCTTCGCTTGAGGCTGCCACTCAGGCTGCGGGTGACGGTAGGGGGTTTGACAGAGGGTGCGAGGCGGGGGTAGAATCGGCGGGCGATGAAAGGAAGGGATATGCCGAGAAGCAGGGAAGACATGACCGAAGTGGAGAGCGAGGAGCCGAGGCGTCGTCGTCGGTTTCGGTGGCGGTATGCGGTGCTGGTGCTGGCGGGAGCGGGGGTGCTGGCGCTGCTGGGTCAGCGGGTGTATCTGCGGCACAAGTTCGCGGCGCGGGTGGCGGCGCTGGAGGCGGCGGGGTATCCGGCAGGTCCCGAGCAGCTCGAGGCGATGTACGCGCCCTTGCCGGCAGGACAGGAGAATGCGGCGGACGTCTTGAAAGAGGCGGCGGGACTCTATCGTGATTCGCTGTCGAGGCAGGACCACAGGCTGCTGCCGCTGGCGGGAGGTGGGGAGGTTCCGGCGTCGGGGCAGGACATTCCGGAGGAGATGAAGGAGATCGTGACGCGGTTTCTGGAGGAGAATCGCGCGGGGATCGAGCGGCTGCGGGAGGCGGCGCGGCTCGAAAGGTGCCGGTTTGAGACGGAATGGTCGCTCCAGGGGCGCCGGCATTCGTCGGCGGGCGATGTCTATCGGCCCGGCGGTCTGCTGTGTCTCGCGGCGCTGGAGGCGTTCGAAGACGGGCGGGCGGAGGCGGCGGTGGCGGACCTGGCGGGGGCACTTCGGCTGGCGGAGTTTGCGCGGGAAGCGCCGACGACGATAGGGCTGTTTGGTTGCCTGCGTCTGCGCGGGCGGGCGGCGTCGGTGTTGGAATGGGGGCTCGGTCGGACGAGTCTGGGCGAGGAGTCGTTGGCACGGATCGTCGAGGCGATCGGCGGAAGTGACGATCCGGAGATGGTGACGCGGGCGCTGACGGTGCACCGCGGCATCATGCTGCCTTGGCATCGACGATTGGAGTGGTACCCATCGGGTGGGTTGCCTCCGGCACCGATCCTGGCGGTGTACGAGGCGCTCGGATACGGTGCGCGGGACGGTACGATGTTCATCGATTTGACCGAGGCGTACATCGATGTCACGCGACTGCCGACGTTTCGCTGGCAGGCGGAGATGGCGCGGGTTCAACAGCGGTGGGAACCCAGGTTGCGCGAGTCGATGCTGCTGTCGCCGATGGCGGAGGGCGGGTTCTCGGGGATGTTGAAGCTGTATCTTTCGCACGTGGCGAAGATCGAATGCGCGCGGGCGGCGCTGGCGGTGGAGCGGTATCGGGCGAGGGAGGGGAGGTTGCCGACGTCGCTGGGCGAGGTGGCGCCGGTGTATGTCGGGGCGGTGCCGGCGGACCCCTATACAGGACGGGAGTTGCGGTACGAGCGGCTGCGTTCGGGGTTCGTGGTGTACAGCGTGGGCGAGGACGGGCGGGACGACGGGGGCTGGGCGTTGCCGGCCGGAACGCGGAAGGCGCCGGGGCAGACGTATGACATTGCGTTTGCGATCGAGCGATAGCGGGGCGAGACGGGCAAACACGGGCGCGGGTCGCGGAGTATAAAGAGCAGCGCGGGTTGGAAATCCGTGCGAAACCGTGTAACCTTTGCGGAAATGGCACGTCCTACTCCATAGGCGTGCGTGAATGCGATCTTCATGTCGGCGGCGTGCTCGTGCTCTGACGGGTGCGGCGTCGCGGGAGCAGAGCGATGTCCTTGGTCAAAATATTCGGAAGGAAGGTGCGGGCGGTTCGCATCCGATGCAGCGTGAATCTGCTGCTGCGGCAGGCGGGACGCGTGCTGGTCGTCGCGGGCATCGCGGCGGCGCTGGCGGTCCTGATCGAGCGGCTGCTGGCGGTGACGGTGCGAAGCCCTGAGGCGGTGTGGGGGTTTGCGGCGGTATCGGCGGCGCTGGTGGTGATCCCCTGGCTGTTGCGGTTGCCGAGTCGGATGCAGGCGTCGCTGCTGCTCGATAGAGAACTCAGGCTCAGCGAGCGGTTCAGTACGACGCTGGCGCTGGCGGAGTCGGAGGACCCGTTTGCGAGGGCGGCGCGGTCCGAATCGTTGCGGACGGTGGAGGGGGCGAATCTGCGCGGGCATTTTCCGATTCGATTGTCACGCAGTTGGGTGTACGGCGCGGCGGCGTGGGCGGTGGCAGCGGCGCTGGTATTGTTTATGCCTCAGAAGGATTTGCTCGGGTTTCTGCGGGAGCGGAACGAGAAGCAGCAGGAGGCGGTGGAGGTTCAGCAGGCGCAGGCGGCGGTGCAGCAGACGACGGCGGCGGTGAAGGCGGCGGTGAACGGGCTGGGCGATCCGAACCTGGCGGAGGATCTGCGGAAGCTGGAGGAGTTGGCTCAGGCGGGAGTGCCGGAGGAGATGAAGCGGCAGGCGATCAAGGCGCTGGGGGATCTGTCGGAGAAGCTCAAGCAGATGCAGAGCAGCGCACAGGTGGACGCGGCGGATCTGATGCAGCAGATGCTGAAGCGGCTGCGGGGTTCGTCGGACCCCTTTTCGCAGAAGATGCGGATGGCGATGGCGAAGGGCGATTTCACGCAGGCGGCGAATTTGCTGGGGCAGTTGCAGAAGCAGCTTTCGGAGGGGACGGTTCCGGAGGAGCAGCGGCAGGAGATGGCGCGGCAGTTGGCGGAGCTGGCGAAGGAATTGAAGAAGCTGGCGGAGGATCGGCGCGAACTGGAGGAGGCGCTCGAGAAGCTGGGCCTGGACAAGAAGCTGGCGGCGATGACGAGCGAGCAGTTGAAGCAGGCGTTGCGGCAGCAGGGTCTGAAGCCGGAACTGGTGGAGCAGATTGCGGAGAAGATGGCGGCGTGCCAGGCGGCGCAGGGGCAGTGTGCGGCGCTGGGGCAGGCGTTCGGGGCGGCGGGCGGCGGCGCGGGCGGACTGATGGCGGACGAGCTGACCGACGCCATCGAGCAGCTCAATGCGATCGAGTCGCTGCGGCTGGAGGCGATCATGCTTCAGGCGAGCCTTGATGAGATCGGGCGGTGCATGGGATGCCTGGGACAGGGGATGTGTTCGGGCATGGGCATGGGAGATGAGTGGCGAATCGGCCAGGGCGGAGGACAGGGCAAGGGCATCGGGACCTCGCGGGGGGCCTACTCGGACCCGATGGAGATCGACAGCGATACGAAGCGGACGCGGTCGCTGGGCAAGTCCGACCAAGGGCCGATCATTGCGAGCTGGTATTTCCGGGATAGCCAGGTGAAGGGGGAGGCCCGGCGGAGTTTCACGGAGGTGGTTCAGGCGGGGCAGGCGAGTGCGGCGGAGGCGATCAGCGAGAACGAGATTCCGCGCCGGTATGAAGGGGCGGTGAAGGAATATTTCAGCCAGTTGGCGGAGAGCGAGGCGGGGCGGTGACGATGTTGGGATGTAACGATCAGTGAGTGACACCTACGGTTTCTATTTCGGACAGCCCTGGTGGCTGGCGGCGAGCGTGGCGGTGGTGCCGCTGATCTGGCTGGCACGTCGGAACCTGGGGTCGTTGGGGGGGGCGAGGCGGGCGCTGGCGATCGGCTTTCGGACGGTGGTGATTCTGTTGCTGGTGGTGCTCTTGGCGCGGCCGATGCTGGTGCGGAAGAGCCAGCGGGCGACGGTGATTGCGGTGGTGGATCGGAGTCGGTCGATTCCGGATGCGATGATCGATGCGGCGCTGGACTATCTGGGCAGGGCGGCAGCGGCGAAGGGGGTGGACGATCAACTGGCGGTCGTGGACGTGGCGGAGTCGGCGCAGATCGCGCGGCTTCCGGCGAGCGACGTGTCGCTGGGGCGTCGCAACACGATGCTGAGGGGCCAGCAGAGCCGGTTGGCGGGCGGGATCGAGATGGCGATGGCGATCGCACCGCCCGATACGGCGGCGCGGATCGTGCTGATCAGCGAGGGCAACGAGACGGAGGGGGACCTGAAGGCGGCGGCGAGTACGGCGGGGGCGAACAAGATCCCGATCGATGTGCTGCCACTGCAGTACCGCTACGAGAGCGAGGTGCTGTTCCGGCGGTTGGTGGCGCCGGCGCGGGTGCGGAGCGAGGAGACGATCGACCTGCGTTTTCTGCTGGACAGCACGGCGGCGGTGCGGGGCAGGCTGCTGCTGACGCTGAACGATCGGCCGCTGGATCTGGCGCCCGACAGCGACGAGGTGGCGGTGCCGGTGGCACTGGAGGCGGGGACGAACGTCAAGACGGTGGCGGTGCCGGTGGGGGCGCGGGGGCTGCACCATTTCGAGGCGGTGTTTCTGCCGGAGGACGCACGTCAGGACCGGGTGGTGGAGAACAACCGGGCGTCGGCGGTGACGCAGGTGGCGGGGCCGGGGAGCGTGCGGGTGTACGACACGGATGAGGCGGGGGCGGAGATCGCTCGGGCGATCGAGGCGGCGGGGCTGGACGTATCGCGGGCGGACGTGAGTGCGCTGCCCGATCAGTTGATGCGTCTGCTGGATGCGGATGCGGTGGTGCTGGCCAATACGCCGATTCACTGTTTCACGATGGCGCAGCAGGAGATGCTGTGTCGGTATGTGAACGACCTGGGCGGGGGATTGGTGATGGTGGGCGGGCCGGAGTCGTTCGGGGCGGGGGGATGGATCGATTCACCAGTGGCGGAGATTCTGCCGGTGGACCTGGACCCCCCTCAGAAGAAGCAGATGCCGCGCGGGGCGCTGGCGCTGGTGATCGACCGCAGCGGTTCGATGACGGGCGAGAAGGTGGAAATCTGCAAGGTCTCGGCGGCGTCTTCGGTGCGTTTGCTGAGCCGGCTCGATCACGTGGGGGTCGTGGCGTTCGATGCGGGGGCGGATTGGCTGGTGCCGATGGGGCCAGCGGGCGAGAAAGAGGACATCTACGACCAGATCAGCGAGATCGGCGCCGGAGGCGGGACGATCATGGGTCCGGCGATGGAGATGGCGTTCGAGTCGCTGAAGGAGGTTGATGCGGCGGTCAAGCACGTGATTCTGCTGACCGACGGGATGACGAGCGATCAGGACGTCTGCATGCAGTTGGCAAACGGGATGGCGCAGAGTCGGGTCAGCGTGTCCACTGTGGCGGTGGGCGAGCACGCCAATACACAGCTTCTGTACGATATTTCAGAGGCGACGAAGGGGCGGTTCTACCGCGTGACCGACGTGATGAGCATTCCGCAGATTTTCGTGAAGGAAGCACAGGTAGTGCGGCGGTCGATGATCATCGAGCAGAGCTTTTCGCCTCAGGTGGTGTACGCGCTGAGCGAGACGGCGAAGGGGCTGGCGGCGCCTCTGCCGACTCTGGACGGGTACGTATTGACGGGGCCCAAGGGGGGCTTGAACCAACTGGTACTGACCAGCAGCGAGGCGGACCCGATTCTGGCGACGTGCCAGTCGGGGCTGGGGCGGTGCGCGGCGTTTACGAGTTCGGCGGATACGCGGTGGGCGGCGCAGTGGGTGCAGTGGTCCGAATTCGCGCGGTTCTGGGAGCAGGTGGTGCGCTGGGCGGGGCGTCCTGCGCAGTCGAGCGATTGTGAGATCTTTGCGGACGTGCAGGGACAGGATGTGACGGTGCAGATCGAGGCGTTCGGGGAGGACGGCAAGTTCCTCCAATTTGCGGGGATTCAGGGCCAGGTGCTGACGCCGGAAATGACGAGCGAGCCATTGCCGTTGACCCAGACGGGGCCCGGGCAGTATGCGGCGCAGTTCAAGGCGGGCGAATCGGGCAGCTATATCGTCAACGTGCAGTACAGAAGACTGGGCGAGGAGGGGGTGAAGCTGGCGAATGCGGTCGTGACGGTTCCTTTCGCGCCGGAGTTTCGGGACCTGTCGGACAACCTGCCGTTGCTGGAGGAGGTGGCGCGGGTGACAGGGGGTCGCGTGCTGCCGACGGACCCGAATGCGGCGGGGCTCTATGACTATGCGGGGCTGAGCTTTCCGGAGACGAACCTGCCTTTGCTGCGTCCGTTGCTGCTGATCTGGCTGGGGTTGTTCCTGCTGGATGTCGCGGTGCGGCGGGTGGTGATCGACGTCCGGGCGGGGGCGCGACGCGTGCGGGCGTGGCTCGCAGGGCTGGGGCGGAGCGAGCAGGATGAGACGATTTCGAGGCTCCAGGCGACGCGGGAGAAGCTGCGGGCGCAGTGGTCGGCGCGGGGGGCGAAGACGATGGCGGCACGGTACGATGGGGCCGATCGGGTTGACGAGAGCGTCGCTCGTCGCTTGTCGCTCGTCGCTCAGGAAGAGGGGGACGGAGAGAAGCAGAAGGTCGAGGAGGCTGAGAAAGCAGCGAAGAAGGTGGAGAAGGCGGGGGCGAGCGGGGGGGCGTCGCATATCGAGCAGTTGCTGGCGGCGAAGCGGAAGAAGATCGAACGGGATGACGAAGACCGCCCGAACGGGCGGTGAATGACAGGAGAAGACGACGATGACGATGCGTGAGAACGAGGTCGAGGCGCAGTGCCGTGAGTTTCGCGAGATGTTCGTGGCGTTGCGGGAGCAGGTGAGTCAGGTGATCGTGGGTCACGAGGCGATCGTGGACGAGGTGCTGATCGCGCTTTTTGGCGGGGGTCACGTGCTGCTGGAGGGGGTTCCGGGTCTGGGCAAGACGCTGCTGGTGCGGACGCTGAGCCAGGCGTTTTCGCTGGAGTTCCGTCGGATTCAGTTCACGCCGGACCTGATGCCCGCCGACATCGTGGGGACGAACATCGTGATCGAGGACCAGGCGAGCGGGCGGCGCGAGTTTCAGTTCCAGAAGGGGCCGATCTTCGGGCAGATCGTCCTGGCGGACGAGATCAACCGGGCGACGCCCAAGACGCAGTCGGCGATGCTCGAAGCGATGCAGGAGCATTCGGTGACAAGCGGGGGGCAAGTGCGTTTGCTGCCTTCGCCTTTCATGGTGTTGGCGACGCAGAACCCGATCGAGCAGGAGGGGACATATCCGTTGCCCGAGGCGCAGTTGGACCGGTTCTTCTTCAAGCTGCTGGTCGGGTACAGCGACCGGCGGCAGCTCAAGACGATTCTGGATCGGACGACGACGGGACACGAGCCTGTGGTCGAGTCGGTGGCGGATGGGGAGAAGATCCTGTGGGCGCAGAAGCTGGTGCGGCGGGTGGTGATTGCGGATCACGTACAGGACTATGCGATCCGGCTGGTGCTGGCGACGCATCCGGAGGGGGAGTTCGCGACGAATATGGTGAATCAGTTCGTGCGGTTCGGGTCGTCGCCTCGCGGGGTGCAGGCGCTGGTGCTGGCGGCGAAGGTGCGGGCGATGCTGAACGAGCGGTATCACGTGGGGTTCGAGGACATCACGAAATCGGTGCTGCCTTCGCTGCGGCATCGGATCCTGCTGAACTTCGAGGGGCAGGCGGAGGGGATTCGCAGCGATGACGTGCTGAAGGACATCGTGGAGAAGACGGGGACGACGATGGGGCAGAAGGTGTAGGTCCTTCAGGTCTCTGTGGTCCTTCGAGTTTCAAGGGACCTACGGGACGGAAAGGACCAAAGGGACTTGGTTCAACGAGAAGAAACAGAATGCCTACGACAGGTCCGACAACGCGGAAGATGACGGAACTGCTGGATGCGGGGTTCATGGCGCGTCTGGATTCGCTGGATGTGCTGAGTCGGAAGATCCTCCAGGGCAAGCTGCAGGGGGAGCGGCGGTCGAAGCGGCGAGGGCAGAGCGTGGAGTTCGCGGACCATCGGCCTTACGTGGTGGGCGACGACCTGCGCTTCATCGACTGGAATGTCTATGGGCGGCTGGATCAGTTGTTTTTGAAGCTGTTTCTGGCGGAGCAGGACCTGACGGTGCACCTGCTGGTGGATCTGAGTCTGTCGATGAGCGTGGGCGAGCCTTCGAAGGCGCGGTTCGTCAAACGGCTGGCAGCGGCGCTGGGGTACGTGAGCCTGGTGAACAACAATCGGGTGACGATCAGCGCGTTTGCCGACGGGGTGCGGGTGCAGTTGGCGAACATGCGGGGGCGGGCGTATCTGCCCCAGATGGCGGAGATGCTGCTGACGACGCAGTGCGACGGGTTCAGCGATTTCGAGAAGGCGTGTCGGGACGTGGAGGCGCGGCGGATCGGATCGGGGATTACGATCGTGCTGTCGGATTTCTTTTTCAAGCAGGGGTATGAGTCGGCGCTGCGGCGGCTGATCGGATCGCGGTACGATCTGTACGCAATCCAGGTGCTGAGTCCGCAGGAGATCGAGCCGGAGTTGGGGGGGGATTTGAAGCTGCGGGATGTCGAAGACGGCGACACGGCGGAGATCACGGTGAGCGGGGCGTTGCTGAAGTACTACAAGCGGAACCTGGCGGCATACTGCGGGGAGCTGAGCGATTTCTGCACGCATCGCGGAGCGGTATACGTGCGGGCCAACTCGGCGGATTCGGTGGAGTCGCTGGTGTTGAACTATTTGCGTCGCGTGCGCCTGCTGGCGTGAGCGCGAAAGAGAGATGTGTCTATGCAATGGCTGAGCCCTTGGATCGGACTGATGGCGGCGGCGGTGGCGGTGCCGCTGCTGCTGTTGCTGTACTTCCTGAAGCTGAAGCGGCGGGAGATGGTGGTTTCGAGCACGCTGCTGTGGAAGCGGGCGGTGCAGGATTTGCAGGTCAACGCGCCGTTTCAGCGGTTGCGGCGGAATCTCCTGCTGCTGCTCCAGTTGCTGGCGCTGTTGGCGATTCTGGCGGCGCTGGCGGGTCCGATGCTGTCGCTGGAGCGCGGACCGGGGCGGCGGTACGTGGTGCTGATCGACCGGTCGGCGAGTATGAACGCGACGGACGTGGCGCCGAGCCGGCTGGCGGAGGCGAAGAAGCAGGCGAAGGTGTTCGTCGAATCGCTGCGGGGGGGCTCGGCGATGGCGCTGACGGACACGGCCGACCATGCGATGGTGATTGCGTTCGACGGGCACGCGCGGGTGATGTGCAATTTCACGTCGGAGAAGCGGCGGCTGGTGGCGGCGATCGAGGCGATCGAGCCAGGCGACGGGCGGTCGCAACTGCGCGAGGCGGTGACGGTAGGGCGGGCGTTCGCGCAATCTCCGGGGCTGGACCACGGGGCGCAGAGCGGCACGGCGCCGGCGCAACTGGTGCTGTTCAGCGACGGGCGGATCGAGGACCTGGAGGGGATTGCGGTCGGGGCGGAGGAGCTGGTTTTCCATTCGATCGGGGAATCGGGGGAGAACGTGGCGATCACGGCGATGAAGGCGCGACGGTCGTACGAGGATCCGGCGCAGGTGGAGGTGTTTGCGTCGCTGGCGAATTACGGCGGGAGGGCGGTGACGCGGGACGTGCAGTTGGGGGTGGACGGCGACGTGCGGTCGGTGCGTTCGGTGACGATTCCGGCGGCGCAGGCGGGCGAGGGTGACCGTCCGTGGACGGCGGGGAAGGTGGCGGTGAACTTTTCGCTTTCGCACGAGGGGCAGGGGATCGTCGAGGTGCGGCAGTTGGGGGCCGATGCGCTGGCGTGCGACGATGCGGCGTGGGGCGTGCTGGAGGCGCCCGAGAAGCTGTCGGTGTTGCTGGTGACGGAGGGCAATCCGGTGCTGGAGTCGTCGCTGCGGGCCTGTCCGATCGCGCGGCTGGATCCGTGTACTCCGGCGGGGTTCGAGGCGATGGATGCGTCGGCATTTGCGATGCAGCCCTACGACGTGATCGTGCTGGACCGGTATGCGCCGGAGCGGCTGGTGCGGGGTTCCTATCTGGTGTTCGGGGCGGTGCCGACGGGGATCGACGTGAATTCACCGGGCGAGGTGGAGAACCAGGGGATCATCGACTGGCGGGCGCGGCATCCGGTGCTGCACTATGCGAATCTGACGAATCTGTTTGCGGCGACGAGTCTGGCGCTGGAGCTGCCGCGCGATGCGGAGGTGCTGGCGGAGTTCGGGGATACGGCGGCGATCGCGACGGTGCGTCGACACGGCAGCACGTTCCTGCTGGTGGGGTTCGACGTGCTGGCGAGCAACTGGCCGTTCGAGCCCAGCTTCGTACTGTTCTGCTACAACGCGTTGAACTATCTATCGGTGCAGCAGGGCAGCGGGGGGCAGCGGGAACTGGCGGTGAACGAGCCGATCGTGATCGAGGACGTGCAGGCGGAGGGCGAGGTCATGGTGGTGCGGCCCGACGGGAGCGAGGCGGAAGCAGCGCCCGATCCGGGGCGGACGGTTCGCTTTCCGGGGACGCATCGGGTGGGAGTGTATGCGGTGGAGGTTCCGGGGGAGGCGCGGCGGTTTTATGCGGTGAATCTGGCGGATGGGGAGGAGAGCCGGATCGGGCCCAGGGACAGGGTGGCGTTCGAGAGTGTCACGGTGGCGGCGCAGGGGGAAGGCGTGCAGCGGGCGAATGTCCCGTTGTGGCCTGCGCTGGTGCTGGCGGCGCTGGTGGTTGCCTGCATGGAGTGGGTCGTCTACAATAAGAAGGTTCGAATATGAGATGGATCTACGCGGAAAGCGGGAGCTTCCTATGAGCAAGGTGACGGCCATCGTGTTGCTGGGGTTAGTGTGCGTGACGGTCGCGGGGGCGGCGGACGACGACGAGTTCGACGTTTCGTTCTCGTTCGGCTGGGACGCGTATTACCGGCCGATGGAGTGGACGCCGGTGGAGGTGAGCATCAGCAGCGATCTGGAGGAGCCTTTCGGCGGGACATTTCTCTTTTCGGCGCCGCAGGACGGGCTCAACACGCTGAACGTGGTGCGGCGTTTCGTGCTGACGCCGGGATTGCAGCAGAATCTGTCGCTGGTGACGAAGCTGGCGTTCGGGATGGGGCGGTGCCGGATGGAGATTCGGGACCAGCGGGGGCGGATGCGGTGGGATCAGGCGGTGGAGATGTGGGACTATTCGAGCGCGGTGCAGTTGATCCGGGTGGTGCGGGACAACGATCTGCTGATCGGGGTGGTGGGGTCGCCTCAGTTCGGGCTGTTGCGGCTGCCGCGCGAGACGATGTGTGTTTCAGGCCAGGGGGAGGGCAAGGTGTGCGTGGGGAATAAGCCCGCTCGGATGGTGCCGTGGGACTGGACGGGGTTCGCCAGTCTCGATCTGCTGGTGCTGCACGATCCGGACTGGACGCTGCTGCGGGGCGAGCAGCTCGAGGCGATCGGGCGGTGGGTGTCGAACGGGGGGCGGCTGCTGATCGTGCTGGGTCGGCATCCGCTGGATGAGAAGAACCCGTTGATGGAGTATGTTCCGTTTCATATCGGCGAGCCCCGGCAGATGGCGCTGGACGCGGAGGCGCTGGCGCTGTTGAGTCTGGACGTGACGGCGGAGGAGCGGGTGACGGGGTGGCCCATCTTTCCGAAGGCGGGGGCGGGTTTGCTGGCGAGCGTGAAGGCGGAGCAGGGGGGCTATCTGTACGGTCTGGGCTATTCGGGTTTCGGTCGGGTGGCGGTGCTGGGATTCGATCCGGTGCAGTTGGACGCAGGGCAGGCGACGCGGTCGGCGCAGTTCTGGACGACGCAGATCGGGGCGTGCCTGACGGCAGGGCGCGAGGTGCGCCAGGAGGCGTTCCTGAGTCCGGACGGCGGGGGGACGGAGACGGTGAGCAGCTACAGGCGTTCGATCGCGATTCGGCCGGAAGGGGAGGATGCGGACGAAGAGGGCCATCGCAGCCAGCGGTACAGCCAGGAGAACCGGTTTCGCATCAGCCTGGCGCAGATTGCGGCCAACGGGGTGATGGAGCATTTGTATCAGCTCAAGCAGATGCGGCCGTTGAGTATCTGGTGGGTGATTCTGACGCTGACGGCGCTGGCGCTGCTGCTGGGACCGGTGGATTATCTGGTGCTCAAGCGTCTGGACCGGCTGCCGTTGACGTGGGTGACGAGCACGGCGTGGATCGCGGTGTTTACGGTGGGCGCGTATTACGGGGTGCAGGCGCTGCGCGGGGGGACGATGCAGTTGCGGGCGGTTTCCGTGGTGGACGGGACGGGGGGGGGCGACGAGGCGTGGTCGACGTGTTATGCGGGGCTGTTTTCTCCGCGGAGCGACAACTACGAGCTGGAGGGATTGGCGGAGGGGCAATGGTGGTCGGGGGTGGCGCCGAGTCAGGAGGAGATGTGGGCGCATCAGTTGGAGTCGGCGATGCGTCAGATTCGGTGCGTGCAGGAGGATGGGTCGAATCTTCCGGTGTCGGTGCCGATCAACATCTGGACCATACAGTCGCTGGTGGGAGAGTCGCCTGTGGCGCGGCTGCCGTTTTCGGCGACGGTGGAACGGGACGGGGAAGGGCTGGCGGTGGAGGTGGCGAATCTTTCGGACGTTTCGATCGGGTCGGTGGCGGTGGTGCTGGAGGATGCGTATGCGGAGTTCGGTCCGGTGGCGGCGCGGACGACGCGGGAGTTTCGGGTCAAGGCGCGGCCGTTCGATCCGTGGCGCGAGACGCAGCATCGGATGCCGCTGGTGAGCGGGGGGCGGGGGGTGGTTTCGGTGACGGTTCCTCGATATCCGAATTCGGTGCCGGGTCCCGCGGCGAATGCGTTCTTGTCGCCGGGGTGTTTCGAGCGAACGCAGGCGATGCACGCGCGGCTCGCTGAGGGTGCGGCGATCGTGTGCGCGATGTTTGCGGAGGCGCCGCCTCCTTTCGGGGTGGCGAATCGCTCGTATGACGTGGACCACATTCAGGTGGCGCGGCAGATCGTTTTTCCCAAGGGCAGCAGTCCGGGAGAGAGCCATGATTGAGATCACGAAGTTGACGAAGCGCTTTGGGAACCTGACGGCGGTGGACCAACTGGACCTTCGCATCGGCGCCGGGGACATTTTCGGGTTCATCGGGCCCAACGGGGCGGGCAAGACGACGACGATGCGGATCCTGGTGACGCTGATGGAGCCGACGGCGGGGACGGCGACGATCGACGGTCTGGACGTGCGCAAGAAGGGCAAGGAGGTACGTCGTCGAGTGGGGTATATGCCGGACTTTATGGGGGTGTACGACGACTTGAAGGTGTTCGAGTACCTGGAGTTTTTCGCGGCGGCGTTCGGGATCGAATACCGCAAGCGCAAGGGGATCGTCGAGGGGGTGCTGGAGCTGACGGACCTGACGAGCAAGCAGGCGGCGGCGGTGGACAGCCTGTCGCGCGGGATGCAGCAGCGGCTGGGGCTGGCGCGGGTACTGATTCACGATCCGAAGGTGCTGATCCTGGACGAGCCTGCCAGCGGGCTCGATCCTCGGGCGCGGATCGAGATTCGCGAACTGCTGCGCGAGCTGAAGCGGATGGGCAAGACGATCATGATTTCGAGTCACATCCTGAGCGAGCTGGAGGAGATTTGCGATCGCATCGGGATCATCGAGCACGGGCAGCTCGTGTTCGGCGGGACGATGGACGAGATTCGACCCAAGCTCGGCATCCAGAGCAAGGTGCGTGTGAAGGTGCTTGGCGGCGACGGGCGGGCGGTGGAGCTGCTGACGGCGCTGCCGCAGATTCAGCAGGTGGAGAAGGTGGGGGACTATCTGGCGGTGACGTTCCGCGAGGGCGAGCAGACGGACGGGGTGATCGCGCGGACCCTGGTGACGGGCGGGGTGGATCTGGTGTATCTGCAACCCGAGCAACTGAAGCTGGACGATGCGTTCCTGAAGCTGACGAAGGGCATCGTGCATTAGGAGCAGGCCTGATGTCTGTTTTTGCCGAAGGGCAGTTGGAAGACCCAGGCAACCATCCCGAATCCCGATTGCATCGGGATTGAGGCGGCCACCGGTTAGGGGAAATGTGGGAGAATCATGGCGACATCGTCTGCCATTTGTGCTTTGGGACGGATGAACCCGCTGCGGCTGGCGGGGCCATTGTTCGACAAGGAGCTGCGGGTGTGGAGCCGGCGGCGCCGGTTGTATGCGCTGCGCTTTGCGTACATTGCTCTGTTCGCGGCGGTGGTCGGGTACGTCTGGGCCATGGTGGCGCATCGGGACGCGAACGCTTCGGCGGTGGTGCAGGCGTCGCGGATGGCGGAGGTGGGCAAGATCGTGGTTGCGGCGATCGTGTGGTTTCAGTTCATCGCGGCCCAGATCGTGGCGGCGGTGCTGCTGAGCGGGGCGATGTCGACGGAGGTTCGCCAGCGGACGCTGGAGGTGCTGTTCACGACGCCGATCGGCAACGCGCAGATCGTATGGGGCAAGCTGCTGAGCGGGCTGCTCCAGATTCTGCTGCTGCTGGCGATCAGCCTGCCTCTACTGGCGATCGTGCGCGTCTTTGGCGGCGTGTCGTGGGATTTCGTGGTCGCCGGTCTGGGGATCACGCTGGCGACGGCGATCTTCATCGGGGCGTTGAGTCTGTTTCTGGGGATTGCGGATCGGCAGACGCACCAGGTGGCGGTGAACGCGGTGGCGCTGTGCGGTTTGTTCTGGATCTCTACCGGCATGCTGCTGGCGGTCCTGGGACATACGGGCTATGTGAACAGGACCTTGGCGAGCTCGATCCTGCGACTGACCGACCCTTACGTCGTTCTGGCGGGCCAGACGCAGGCGATGATTACGCCGATGGGGGCGGGGGCTCCATCGGGTGTGTGGATGTACTGCCTGGTAGCACTGAGTGCGGCGGGAGGATTGCTGCTGCTGTCGATCTGGCGGCTGCGGAAGGTTGCGGCGGGGGCGGCGGTCCACACGTCGCGCGGGGAAGGCGAGCGTGTCGCGCGGGGACCCACGAACGGCAAACGATTCGGCTGGCTCGGGCGCAAGGGCATCCGTCCGGTGACGGGGTCGCCCATCGTGTGGAAGGAGCTGCGACGTCCGCGGGTGCCGCGCAGTCGGCGGGGGATCTGGAGCGCGATCTTCATGGTGATTCTCGTCTGTGTGATCGTTGGCTGCGTGGCGCTCGTGATTGTCTTCGATCCGAGGGCCCTGTCGCCTGTCTGCTTCGGGCTGTCGTACGTGGTTGCGGTGCTCTATGGGGTCGACGTGGCATCTTCGGCGGCGGGCGCGATCCCGCGCGAGAAGGAGGCGCGGACGTGGCCGATCCTGCTGACGACGCCCCTGGGCGACGGGGAGATCGTTCGCGGCAAGGCGATCGGCGCGCTGCGACGGAGTTTGCCTTTGCTGGCGGCGCTGCCGGCGTTGTTGGTGGTGGCGGTGGCGTTCATGCCCAGGGATGCGCACGGGCTCGGGGCGGTGTTCTATATCGGGGGCGCCTCAGTCGCCCATTTCGTCGGTGCGGTGGTTCTGCTGGTGGGTCTGGGACTGTTCATGGGCACGTGCGTGCGAACGGTGACGATGGCGGCGGTGGCGACACTGGGGATCTACATCGGCATCCGGGTGGTGGTCAGTCCGTTTCTGATGATGCTTACCATGGTGCTGGGGGCGGCAGCCAGCGGCGGCGGGGGGCACGGCGGTGTGTTTCTGATTGGGAGCACGATCTTCTCGGCGGCGCTCTACGTGGGCGTGGGGTTGCTCCTGGCGCACGCAGCGGCAGGGCGGGTGCGACGGAATGTGTTTGCGTGAATGGGGTTTTGAAGAATGTAGCCCTAACCTCCATTTTTCCAAAACTCGACACGGTAGGATTCGATGTGATGGACATATGGCAACAGGGATGAGTCAGATCGGACGGCGGCTTCGACTGGGGTGGCTGACGGGGCCCATCTTTGAGAAGGAGTTGCGGGTTTCGTCGCGACGGCGGCGGAACTACGTGCTGCGCTTCTTCTACATCGCGCTGCTGACGGCGTTCGTGGCGATGGTGTGGCTGGGCATGGTTCGCTACCAGGGCAATGCGAGCTTTATCCAGAGCCGGATGGCGGCGGCGGGCAAGCAGATCGTGATCACGGTGGTGTTCTTTCAATTCGTCACGACACAGGTGCTGGCGGTGATCATGCTGAGCACGGCGATCAGCGACGAGGTGTACCATCGCACGCTGGGATTGCTGATGACGACGCCGATCAACAGCCTTCAGATCGTGATGGGCAAGATGCTCAGCAAGCTGCTGCAACTGATGCTGCTGCTGGCGATCACGCTGCCGATGCTGACGATCGTGCGGGTGTTCGGGGGGGTCTCGTGGAGCTATCTGCTGTCGAGCCTGTGCGTGACGCTGACGGCGGTGCTGCTGGCGGGGGCGCTGAGTCTTGCGTTTTCGATTCGGAACCGGCGGGCGTATGCAGTGATCATCAAGACGGCGATCGTGCTCGGGACGGCGTACTTCGTGCTGCCGGGGGCGCTGGGGACGCTGACCAGCGCGTTTATGCCCATCTTCGGGGGGATCGGGCATCTGCGCGGGATGTTCACGTCGACGGCAGCGGTGTTCATGCTGCATTTGAATCCGTTTCTGGCGATTTGGCAGGTGACGGAGCAGATGATGGCGCCGGGGCCGGGGCGGATTCCGTTCTCATGGCCTGTGCATTGCGGGCTGATGCTGGGGTTTGCGGCGGCGGTGCTGGCGTGGTCGGTGAAGGTGGTGCGCAAGACGGCGGTGCGCCAGGCGACGGGGCAGCTCGATCCACTGGCCAAGGCGAAGAAGAAGGCGGCGCGTTTGAGGCCTGGCGTCGAGTCGACGGAGGGGCCGATCAAACGGGTGATCGGTCCGCCGATCGTGTGGAAGGAGCTGCGGGCGCCGTTCGTGCAGGGCGTGGATCATCGCAACAGCTATATCGGGCTGGTGGTGGCGATCATTGCCCTGGGGGCGACGTATCTGGCGACGGCGCGGCAGGGGGCGCTGGATGAGAGCTACTCGCACGTGTCTTATGGGCTGCTGTTCGTGTTCATGGGGATTGTTTTCGGGGTGGTGTTCTCGGCGACGCGGGTAACGAGCGAACGGGAATCGCAGACGTGGCTGCTGCTATTGACGACGTCGCTGGGGGACTGGGACATCGTGGTAGGCAAGGCGGTCAGCGCGTTCCGGCGGTGCTTGCCGATCTGGGGTTTGCTGGCGGGGCATACGCTGCTGTTCATCTTCGTGGGGTACATCCATCCGATCGTGCTGTTTCATCTGCTGCTGGTGACGATCTGGGTGAGCTTCTTCACGGTCTCGATAGGGCTCTACTTCAGTTCGCGGTTCGGGCGGACGACGTCGTCGGTGGTGGCGAGTTTCGGTTTGGTGCTGGGGTTGTGGGCGGCGGGTCCGACGCTGGCGGGGGTGCTGGGGGCGATGGCGCGGGAGATGGACCCGTTCGTCAAATACATGATGTTCCATCCGGCGATTCAGACGGAGTTGATTCTGAACGCGGCTGCGGGCGTGCGGAATGCGGACCTGCCGCTGGGGAATCTGGTCTATGGGGGCGACCGCGTGATCTTCGGCATCAACCAGGAGACGTTCGGGGTCGGGACGATGACGGGGATCCTGGCGGGCACCGCTTTGGTCTACTGCGCGGTGAGCGTGCTGTTTCTGTGGCGGGCCACGTGCCGGCTTCGTCGGAGTCTGTTTTGAGTGTGCGGCGGCAATCTACGGGAGGTGTCGTGCGGGGTATCGCGTGGAACTGGTCCTGGCTGACGGGGCCGATCTTCGACAAGGAACTGCGGGTGTCGAGCCGGCGGCGGCGCAACTACGTGCTGCGCGTGGCGTATGTTACGCTGTTCGTGCTGTTCGCCAGCATCGTCTGGCTCAACGAGATGCCGCACGGTTCGCCGTCGGTGCTCCAGGTGTCGCGGATGGCGAGGGCGGGGACGCACATCGTGCTGTTCGTGGTGTGGTTCCAGTTCATCGCTTCGCAGGTGATCGCGATCGTCCTGCTGAGCACAGCGATCAGCGACGAGATCTACGGCAAGACGCTCGGGTTGCTGATGACCACGCCGATCGGCAGCTTGCAGATCGTGCTGGGCAAGCTGCTCAGCAAGCTGCTGCAACTGATGCTGCTGCTGGCGATCACGCTGCCGCTGCTGGCGATCGTGCGGATCTTCGGCGGGGTGCCGTGGGGGTACCTGGTCTGCGGGCTTGGCATCACGCTGTCGACGGCGCTGTTTTGCGGGGCGCTGAGCCTGTTCTTCTCGATCTTCACGCGGAAGGCGTACGTGGCGATCATCACGGCGATGCTGGCGGCGGGGGCGTACTTTGCGCTGGTGCCGATGATGGCGTTCCTGTTGTTCCACCGGGTGGTGTCGGAGCAGGTGATTCTCGATGCGCTGAGCTACGTGAATCCGTACGTCACGCTGGCCGAGGCGACGGATCATCTGGTGATGGCGCGGGGATTGCGCGGGGCGGCCTGGGTCGCCCATTATGGTTTTTCGCTGGCGGGTTCGGCGCTGCTGCTGTTGGGGGCAACGGTATTCGTGCGGAAGGTGGCGCTGCGGCAGGCGACGGGGCAGCCGATCTATGCGTGGGGGCAGCGGAAGCGCGGGCCGAAGCGAGTGCGCGGGGGCCAGCGCCAAGCTTCGGTGGAGGCTGCGACGTCCGGAGGGGCGATTCGTCGGGTGGCGGGGGCGCCGGTGTTGTGGAAGGAGCGTCGAACGCCTTTGCTGGGCCGGTGGGGCGTCGGCAAGATCGTCGGCGCCATCCTGGCGGCGGGGATGGTGATTCTGACGTACGTGCTTTGTGCGCGGGAAGGCATCCTGGGCGACGAGGAAGTGCAGGTGATGTACGTGGTGCTCTTCTTCGGGGCGGCCCTGCTGTTTACGATCGTGCTGCCGGCGACGTGCATCACGTCGGAGAAGGAGTCGCGGTCGTGGCCGATCCTGCTGACGACGACGGTGACGGACTGGGGCATTCTGGGGGGCAAATTTCTCGGGGCGATGCGCCAGTGCTCGGCGGCCTGGCTGCCGTTGTTGCTTCACGTGGGGCTCTTCGCGGTGTCGGGGACGCTGCACCCGGTGATCCTGCTGCAACTGGGGATCACGGTGGTGTGGGCAGCCGTGTTTCTCTGTGCGATGGGGGTGTACTTCAGCACGCGGCTGTCGCGGACGACGACGGCGGTGATCGCGAATTTCAGCGTGGCGGCGGGGCTGTGGGGGGGGATTCCGCTGCTGCTGGTGATGATCGTGGAGATGCTGCGGATTCGCACGGAGATGCCGTCGGCGTATATGGACCTGAATCCGTTCGTGCACGCGGTGGCGATTACGGCCGGGACGGTGCACGGGACGATCGGCAAGTATGAGTGGGTCACGAACAACCGGGACGGGTTCAACGCGGCGATGGGGTGGATGGCGCTGACGGCGGTTCTCTATCTCAGTATCGCGGGGATCTTCCTGCTGCTGGCCCGACGACACCTGCGGAGCAAACCCGTTTGAGGCCCGGCGCACGGGAAGCGAAGAGGAAGATGGCGGGGGAAACGAAAAAAGCGGCTGATGAGACTCGAACTCACAACATCGACCTTGGGAAGGTCGCGCTCTACCATTGAGCTACAGCCGCGATTGTGTCGGATTCTAGGGCCGGGGGACCCACCCTGTCAAGCAAAAATCCTGGTGCAGGACGAGATGATGGCGATGGGGGCGCAGGGACCGCTGGGCGACTGCATTGGCCATCGGCAAGCTCTCGCTTGTTGCTGCCACCCGATTTCCGCGCGCACCCCTGGGGACAGGCGGGGTGCGATCTCGGTGTTGCGTGCGGGGACGGAGGGCGGTAAGATGGCGAAAAAGACCCACGGCCACCGATTGGAATGGATGGGAGGTTGCATGGCACATCCGAGGGGCATCACACGAAGGGCGTTTCTGGGGGCGAGCGCATCGGCGGCAGCCGTTCCGTATGTGGTGGCGTCGTCGGCGCTGGGGGGCGGAGGCCGGCCGGCGGCGAGCGAGCGGCTGGTGATGGGGGCCATTGGCTGTGGGGGCCAGGGCACGCGGCACATCGGCGGGGGGATCTGGGTGCAGGGGGGGGGATTTCTGAGCAAGCCCGGCGTGCAGATCGTGGCGGCCTGCGACGTGAATCGGAACAACCTGAACAACGCGAAGAACATCATCGACCAGTTCTACGGAAACACCGACTGCCAGGCATATCACCGATTCGAGGACCTGTTGGCGCGGGACGATATCGACATCGTTCTGTGTGCGGCGGGCGACCGGTGGCACACGCCCATTTCGATTGCGGCGGCGAAGGCGGGCAAGGACATCTATTGCGAGAAGCCCATCTCGCTGACGGTGTATGAGGCGCGAGAGCTGGCGCGGACGATAAAGCGATACGGGCGGATCTTCCAGAGCGGCACGCAGCAGCGAAGCTGGTACGAGTTCCGGTTCGCGTGCGAGTTGGTGCGGAGCGGGTACATCGGGGAGGTCAAGCACATCAAGGTGAACGTGGGAGGGCCTCCCGAGGAGTGTCACCTGCCGGCGCAGGGATCGCCGCCGGAGTGGCTGGATTACGACCGGTGGCTGGGGCAGGCGCCGTGGCATCCGTTCCATCCGGACATTCTGGGCTGGATGCGGTGGAAGGATTTTTCGGGCGGGGAGATGACCAACTGGGGTCAGCACATGTTCGACATCGCGCAGTGGGCGACGGGGATGGACGAATCGGGGCCAGTCGAGATCATCCCGCCCGACGGGAAGGAGTTCCAGGTCCTGACGTATCGGTACGCGAACGGGACGGTGATGACGCGGGAGGGAATCAGCCAGCCGACTCCGGGCGTACGGTTCGAAGGGACCGAGGGGATGATCGAGGTGACGCGGGAGCAGTTGATCACGGAGCCCGATTCGCTGCGCAGGCAGACATTGAAGGCCAGCGACGTGCACCTCTACGAGAGCAAGAACCATCCGGATAATTTCATCGAGTGCGTGCGGACGCGGAATCGTCCGGCGTGCGACGCGGACGTGGGGTACCGCTCGATCAGCGTGTGCCACCTGGGCAATATCGGCTACTGGCTCCAGCGGCCCCTGCGGTGGGACCCGAGCGCGGAGCGTTTCGTGAACGACCGGCAGGCCGATTCGATGCTCCAGCGGGCGATGCGGAGTCCGTGGTCGATATGAAAACGACATTACCATTCTGTTTTGGAAAAGGAGCATTTATGCGTATGCAACGGATCGCCTGTATCGCGACGGGGCTGGCTATCGGCATTCTATCGGCGGGGTCGGCTGTGGGGGCCGAAGGTAAGGTGGGCGAAGGGTTCAAGCTGCACACGATCAATGCGGATTCGCGTTTCGAGGCGGCGGGGATTCTGCACGTGAATCGGGACGGCAAGCTGGACGTTGTCTGCGGCGGATACTGGTACGAAGCGCCGGACTGGAAGAAGCACTTCGTGCGTGAGATCAAGGAGGAAGGGGACTACTACTACGATTTCGCGAACCTGCCGGTCGATGTCGATGGGGACGGCTGGACGGATACGGTGGGAGCGGCGTGGCACAACAAGATGGTGTATTGGGTGCGGAACCCCGGCAAGGGGGACGGGCCCTGGGAGGTGATCGAGGTCGATAGGCCGGGGAACATGGAAACGGCGATGCTGGTCGATATGAATGGAGACGGGCAGGCGGATGTATTGCCCAATATCATGAGCCAAGCGGCGTGGTACGAATTTCATCGTGATTCGTCGGCGGAGCATGGGGCGCGATGGGAGAAATATCAACTGCCTCAGGAAGCGGCGGGGCATGGGCTCGGCGCCGGAGACGTCAACAACGACGGACGCTGCGACGTGGTGACGCCCAAGGGCTGGCTGGAGCAGAAGGCGGACGGGTCGTGGACGTGGCGGCCCGAGTTCGAGCTGGGGTACGCCAGCATTCCGATCCTGGTCCACGACATCGACGGCGACCAGGACTCGGACATTCTGTGGGGGCTGGGGCACGACTATGGCGTGTACTGGATGGAGCAGAAGAAGGACGACCAGGGGCAGCGGTCGTGGGAGAAGACGCTGATCGACAAGTCGTGGTCGCAGCCGCACTTTCTGCTGCTGGCCGATTTGGACAACGACGGGGTCGATGAGCTGGTGACGGGCAAGCGGTATCACGCGCACAACGGACACGACCCGGGTGGGGAAGAGGCGGTCTGCGTGTATTATTACGATTTCGACCGGTCGGCGAAGACCTGGACACGGCACACCATCCACGAAGGCGGCCGCGTGGGGTTCGGGATCAACACCGGCGTAGCGGATATGGACGGGGACGGGGACCTCGACATCGTCGCGCCGGGCAAGAGCGGGTTGTACCTGCTGGAGAACCTGCTGAAGTAAGACCGGTTGCCGCCGGCATCCACCGCATACAGCTACGTAGGGAGGCATGTGACATGGGCAAACCGAAGATCGCGATGATCGGGGCGGGAAGCCTGATCTTCTGTAAGACGCTGGTGATGGACATCCTGGCGACCGAGGCGCTCCAGGGCAGCGAGATCTGCCTGATGAACCGGACGAGACCGAAGCTGGCGAAGATGGAGGCCTTCGTCAAGAAGGTGATCCAGGAGAACGATCTGCCGGCGACGGTGACGGCGACGCTGGATCGTCGGGCGGCGCTGGAGGGGGCGGATTACGTGATCAACATGATCCAGGTCGGAGGCGTCGAGGCCTTCCGGATGGACTACGAGATTCCGTTGAAGTACGGCGTCGACCAGTGCATCGCGGATTCGATCGGGCCCGGCGGGATCTTTCGGGCTTTGCGGACGATCCCGGTGCTGGCGGACATGGCGGCGGACATGAACGAGCTGTGTCCGGGCGCGATCCTGTTGAACTACGCCAACCCGATGGGGGCCAACTGCTCGGCGCTGGGCGCGGTGGCGGACGTGCAGTTCATCGGGCTCTGTCACGGGGTGCAGACGACGCTGGATCTGATCAGTCGGTATGTGAATGTGCCGAAGGACCAGGTGGATTACGTCTGTGCGGGGATCAACCACATGGCGTGGTTCCTCTCACTGCGGGACAAGCGGAACGGGCGGGACCTGTATCCCGCTCTCAAACGCAACGTCGAGAAGCCTGAGTACTATGTGAACGAGAAGGTGCGCTGCGAGGTGATGCGGCACTTCGGGTATTTCATGACCGAGAGCACGGGACATCTGTCGGAGTACATTCCGTGGTTCCGCAGCAGCCAGCGGGGTCTGGAGCTGTATTGCGATCAGCCCGACTTCGGCGGGGCTTCGGGGGCGTACTATCACTACTGCAACATGCTGGCGGAGAAGTACAAGAAGGTGGATTATCTGGCGACGGAATCGGCCAGGATCACCGGTCGCAGCGTGGAGTACTGTTCGTATATTCTGGAGGCGGCGGAGACGGACCGGCCCTTCCGGCTCAACGGCAACGTCCGCAACGACGGATACATCACCAACCTGCCCCAGGGGTGCTGCGTGGAGGTGCCGGTGTACGTCGATTCGCAGGGGCTGCATCCGGTGACGATCGGCGAGCTGCCGATCCAGTGTGCGGCGCTGAACCAGAGCAACGTGACGGTGCAGGAGCTGGCGGTGGAGGCGGCGCTGACGGGCGATCCGGAATACGCGATGCAGGCGGTGGCGATGGACCCGCTGACGTCGGCGTGCTGCACGCTGAAGGAGATTCGGGAGATGACCAGCGAGATGCTGGCGGCCGAGCGGAAGTGGCTGCCCGAGTTCAAGGGGCGCAAGCTGACGCCTCGCCCGGCGGTGGCGGTCACCAAGAAGACGGTGGGCGTGGATGTGCCGCTCGATCCGGCGCTGGCGATTGCGAATCGGTTTGGGGAGTTGGCGAAGTAGGGACGGGTGCTTCGGTAGGGACTGTGGGCAGCCGTCTTTGACGCTTGCGCTGAGCTTGTCGAAGGGACTTGGTTTCTGACGAAAGGGCTATGTCGGTCACAGGCCAGGCCCTTCACTGCGCTACGCTCCGTTCGGGATGACAATTCTGTATCGGTGCCGCCTTTGTCGCGAGTCAGAGGCGGCGTTCGAAGCGGTGGGAGCCAGGGGGGGCGGGGTCGAAGACGATGAAGTTGCCGTCGATCTTGCCCTGTGCCGGTTCGCCATCCATGAGGACCCGCGGATCGTCACTGCCGAGCGTCGGGAGGTAGACTGCGGCGGGGACGTTGGCGGGGGTGGTGACGTTCAGGACGAAAGATTCGCCTTCGGTGGCGGTGAAGTCCACGTGGATCGTGCCTCGGACGGTCGGCAAATCCACGCTGCCCTGGGTCAGCGGGCCGACCTGAGGTTTGATCTGCACCTTGGCGAAGCCTGGCTCGAGCGGTTCGATGCCCATCAGGCAGCGGGGGATGATGTTGGCGGGGGCGGCGCCCCAGGCGTGGTTCCAGTCCTGGTTGGGCTTGTACTTGTTGTCCCAGGCTTCGAGGGTGATGGTGGTGCCGACGTTGTAGACCATGTGGGCCCAGCTTCGGTCGCTGTCGCGGTCGGTCATCAGGTGGAGGGCGAAATCGTCGAGGCCGGCGGCATAGAGGGCTTCGAGCAGGTACTGGGAGCCATAGACGCTGCACACCATGCCCCGGCTCTGGAGGAAGGCGGCGACGGATTCGACGTATTCATCGGGCACGAGGCCGAACGCCAGCGGGAACATGTTGGCGTGGAGCGCGCTGTGCGTGCTGCCTTCGCCATCGACGTAGATGCCCTTGTCCTTGTCGAGCAGTCTCTCGTTGAAGGACTTCTTAAGTTTTGCGGCGGCGGAGGCGAAGCTCGTGGCGTCTTGGGTCTTGCCCACGTCGCGGGCCATCCGACTCATCACAACAAGCGCCCGATAGTGGAAGGCATTGACGACGGTATTGATGGGCTTGAACTCGAAATCGTCGGTTTCACCATAGCCCCCCTGGAGGCCCAGGATGTTGCCGTGCGGCCAGTCCACGAGGTCCCGCAGTTTGCCTTTGAAATGGATGGACTCGAGCACTTCGGGGGTGACCAGGCCCGTCTGCGTGCTGATCAGACCGTCGTCGCGGGCCAGGGCCAGCAGCGTCTTGGCTTTGAGATCGTCGTAGAAGCGCTCGATGGAGTCGGTGTCGCCGGTGTAGAGGTAGTCGGCCCAGGCGATCAGGACCGAATGCAGGATCCACTCGGTGGGCCAGGTCGGATGGGTGATGAGATACTCGTGCGTGTAGCGGGCGAGGGTGTACTCGCGATCGACACTATAGTGGCAGAGCTGGTTGATGTAGGCGTCGCCCTCGTAGGGGATTCGCTCGCGGTCGCCATCGACGTAGACGCCGCAGAAGCTGGTGGCCTTGATGCTGTACTTGCAGAGGTCCCAGACGTCGTTGAGGACGGGATCGGAGGAATCGAAGCGGGAAGCATCGTCGTCGAAGGGGTAATGCACCGCGATCTGGCGGATCGTGGAGGCGTCGATCTGCGAAGGGCTGTTGACGATCTCGCAGTAGCGAAACGGCATGACCTCGCCAACGGAGGGGGGCATCTTGATCGCCTGTGGACCGGTATTGCGGCGGTCGGGCGGGATGGTCAGCTTGTAGGTGTGCGTTCCGGCGTTCAGTGCGAAGGGGATCTGGCGGTATCGTCTCGATCCGCCTGGGTTGCGATCGATGCGGTCGGGCTCGGCATAGACCTCTCCAAGATGGACTTCGATCTGACGTCCGTCGGCAGGGCTGGTGAGGGTCAGTTCAATGGTACCGAAGGCGGCTCTGCCGAAATCGACAAGATAGTGCCCCTCCGCTTTGTTCACCACGCGCGTCGGTGCGACCCGGGTGGTGGTCAGCGGATAGCGGGGCGTGACGTACGGGGCGTTGACGCGACCTGTGCGGAAGGCCTGAGGCTCGGCGTATGGACTGACCTGCCCGTTTTGGTCCCAGGTGCGGACCCGCCAGTAGCAGGTCCGGTTGGACGGGAGGGGTTTGCCAGCGTATTCAATGCCGGTCGACTGTGAGGATTCGACCTCTCCGCTATCCCAGAGATCCCCTTGGTTTTGCTCGATGGCCCGCGCGGTCGAAGCGACGAGGATCTGGTAGGCGGACTGGACGGCGCCGGCGTGCGCAGAGGGCACGACCCAGGTGAACTCGGGCTGCGGATCGACGATCTCCGTCCGGGCGGGCTCTGCCATCAGTTCGCACATCAGGCCTGTCGGCATCGGCTGGTGAGTGATGTGAGAATAGGATGTCTGCGCAAAAAGGGCAATAAGTAGGAGTGGCAAGGTTCTTGCGTGTTGTATCTGCCATTGCGAATGCTGAAGGCTCGTCATGGCTGCGGACTCCTCAGAATGATGAACAGAAACGCCTGAAGCGCTGTAGGAAAAACTCATCCGATGACGATAATACCCTTTGACTTGAAAAACGACAACCATATTTGGCACCGAAAGCGAAGGCGTTTCGTTCTGTGGGGGCGGGGTCGCGGTGGTTCGGACCGCGAACCCGAAAACAGGACTGCGGAGGGTTCATCCCGACGGCTGCTCTACGGGGAGTTCCCGAGCGGAGGCGAGCCGGGGTGGGGTGAGAATTCAGGGAGAGCAGTTGCCTGTGGCGGAAAGTTGCCGTATTATCACCGGGTTTTCCGGCGGCCGAGGTCGGGCGGGAAAAGGTGCGGGCAGTTGCCGGGTGCCTATACGGCCTGCCTGGAACGGCGTCGGATTGGATGGATCGGGCGGAGGCGCTCGGCTCCCTTGCGAAGAGAATCACTGCCTGGGGCAGTGTGATGGGGTACTGAATGGATAAGTACGTTTGTATACACGGTCATTTTTATCAGCCGCCACGCGAGAATGCGTGGCTGGAAGAAGTGGAATTGCAGGATTCGGCGTATCCCTACCATGACTGGAATGCGCGGATCACCGAGGAGTGCTATCGGCAGAACGCGGCGTCGCGCATCCTGGGGCCGGATCGCAAGATCGTGGATATCGTCAACAACTACGAGCACATGAGCTTCAATTTCGGGCCGACGCTGTTGTCGTGGCTCGAATCGCACGCTCCGGACGTGTACGAGAAGATCCTGGAGGCGGACCGGAACAGTCGGGAGCGGTTCAGCGGGCACGGCAGCGCCCTGGCGCAGATCTACAACCACATGATCATGCCGCTGTCGAACACGGGCGACAAGCATACGCAGGTGATCTGGGGCATCCAGGATTTCAAGCAACGTTTCCAGCGGGCGCCGGAGGGGATGTGGCTGTCGGAGACGGCGGTGGATCTGCCGACGCTGGAGGTGCTGGCCGAACACGGGATCAAGTTCACGATTCTGGCGCCGCGGCAGGCGAAGCGGGTGCGGAAGGTGGCGGGGCGTCGGTGGCGGGACGTCAATGCCAGCGATCTGGATACGAGCGTTCCGTACGTGTGCAATCTTCCGTCGGGCAAGCAGATCGCGTTGTTCTTCTACAACGGTCCGGCGTCGCACGACATCGCGTACGGGGGTCTGCTGCACAGTGGCACGAATTTCGCGAATCGGCTGATCGGCTCGTTTCCGTCGGACGGGGAGGGGCCTCGGTTGGTGCACGTGGCGACCGACGGTGAATCGTTCGGACACCACCACCGGCACGGGGACATGGCGCTGGCGTACTGCATTCACCATATCGAGACGAACCACCTGGCGAAGGTTACGATTTACGGCGAGTACCTGGAGAAGTTCCCGCCGGACCAGGAGGTGGAGATCTGGGAGAGCAGTTCGTGGAGCTGCGCGCACGGCGTGGAGCGGTGGAAGAGCAACTGCGGCTGCGCCGCCGACCAGGTGAATTCGGGGCGCCAGCAGTGGCGCGCCCCGTTGCGCCAGGCCCTCGATTGGGTCCGCGGAAAGGTGATCGAGGTCTACCAGGATCGGATGTCGCAGTTCCACTCCGATCCGTGGAGGCTGCGCAACGAGTACATTGTGGCGATCAACGACCGGTCGCAGGAGAATATCGAGGATTTCATCACGCAGTCGACCGGGCGGACGCTGCCTCCGGACGACAAGGTCACGTTTCTCAAGCTGCTGGAGATGCAGCGGAACGCGATGCTGATGTACACCAGTTGTGGATGGTTCTTCGACAACATCGCCGGCATCGAGGCGGTGCAGGTGATGCAGTACGCGGCGCGCACGATGCAGTTGTGCCAGGAGGTGCAGAACTGGGACCTGGTGCCGCAATTCAAGGAGATGCTGCAGAACGCGCCGGCGAACGTCCGCCCGTTTACGAACGGGCGGGAGGTGTATGAGACGTATGTCGAGCCGGCGCGGATCGATCTGAACCGCGTGGCGGCTCACTTTGCGCTGAGTTCGGTGTTCGAGGAGGCCCGGGAGCGGACCACGGAGATTTACTGCTACTCGGCGACGGTCGACACGCTGGATCGGGTGGCGGCGGGCGTACAGGTGCTGACGACCGGGCGGGTGACGATTCGATCGAACATCACCTTCGAGCGCCACGAGGCGGATCTGGTGGTGTTCTACCTGGGCGATCACAATCTGTTCGCCACCGTGCGGGCGCGCATGGCGGACGAGGAGTTCAAGGCGGTTCGCGAGCAGATGAACAAGGCGTTTCGCAAGAGCGACAGCAACGAGGTGATGCGTCTGATGAACGTGGTGTTCGGGGGTCGCAACTACTCGCTGACGCACCTGTTCAAAGACCCCCAACGGCAGATTCTCAACGAGTTGCTGGAGAGCACGTGGCAGGAGATCGAGAACTCGTTCCGGCACATCTACGAGCATAACTATGCGATCATGCAGATGATCCGGAACATGAACATGCCGCTGCCGAAGGCGCTGTCGGCGCCAGCGGAGTTTATCCTGAACGAGGACCTCTGTGCGGAGATTCAGGCGGATTCGATTGACGTCAGTCGTCTGCGGAATCTGGCGGACGAGGCGGAGCGGTTGTCGCTGAGTCTGGACAAGGAACGTCTGAGCTACGAGGCGAGCCATCGGATCAACGCGCTGATGGACCAGTTGGCGGATCGCAGCGAAGACGTGAACCTGCTGTGCTCGATCGAGGAGAGCCTGGAGATCCTGCGGACGCTGACGACGACGCTGGATTTGCAGAACGCGCAGAACATGTTTTTCAATATCGCCAAGCGGAAGTGGTCGGCGATGAAGCGTCGGGCGGCAGCGGACGACGAAGAGGCGGCGCGATGGGTGGAGCACTTCGGCAATCTGGCGCACCATCTGGGGTTGGCGATTCCGTAGAAACGACCGGCGACCTGCGACGGTGGGCAGGGTGTGGGCGGCGTGTGGTCGTGACGGGCTCTGCGGCGTTTCGGGTTGCCTAATCCATAATTGAGGTTGGCAACATGCTCAAGCAACGTTCCAGCGGTATCTTGATGCACATTACTTCGGTGCCTTCGGAATTCGGCATCGGCGATTTCGGTCCGACGACGTACCAGTTCGTCGACTTTCTGAAGCAGGCGGGGCAGAACTGCTGGCAGATTCTGCCGTTGAACCATACGACGTCGAAGACGGGGCATTCGCCATACAACTGTTTCTCGGCCTTTGCGGGCAATCCGCTGTTGATCAGTCCCGTGTTGCTGTACCGGTCGGGGCTGTTGAAGCGCCGCGAGATTTCCGATCCGCCGGCGTTTGCGCCCGACAAGGTCGAATTCGAGAAGGTGGAGCGCTATAAGCGCGGACTGCTGCATAAGGCGTTTGAGCGTTTCAAGGAGGGACCTGAGCCGGTCGAGTACGAGCCATTTCGCAGCGAGCATCAGGCGTGGCTGGATCCCTTTGCGACGTTCGTGGCGGTGCGGCGGCATCTGAAGGGTCGGCTCTGGTGCGACTGGCCCGCGGGGTTGAGGGACCGCAAGGCCAAGGCGCTGGGCGAGGTCAAGAGCGAGTTGGCGGGCGCGATCGAGCGGGAACGTTTCCTGCAATTCGTTTTCTATCGGCAGTACCTCGACCTGCAACGCTATTGCCACGAGCAGGGGATTCAAGTGATCGGGGACGTGCCGATCTACGTGGCGTACGACAGCGCGGATGTGTGGTCGCATCCGGAGGTGTTCAAGCTGCGGGGGGACAAGAAGCCGAAGTTCATCGCGGGGGTGCCGCCGGATTATTTCAGCAAGACCGGGCAGTTGTGGGGCAATCCCGTGTACGATTGGGACTACTGCGAGCAGACCGGTTTCGGGTGGTGGATGCAGCGCATCAAGCACAATCTGCTGCTGTTCGATCTGGTGCGGATCGACCATTTCCGAGGCCTGGTGGGGTATTGGGAGGTGCCGGCGGGGCAGAAGACGGCGATGCATGGCAAATGGGTCAAAGCGCCGAGCGAGAGCTTCTTTACGACGCTGTTCCGTCAGATCCCATTTGCGGCGATTTTCGCGGAGGATTTGGGGCATATTACGCCCGACGTGCGCGAGGCGGTGACGAAGTACCAATTTCCGTGCATGCGGGTGCTGCAATTTGCGTTCAGCGGGGACCCGAAGCGGAACGTCCACATGCCGCACAACCATATTCCGAATGCGATTGTGTACACGGGGACGCACGACAACAACACGACGCGCGGCTGGTTCGAGAACGAAATGAAAGGGCCGGGGCGCAAGCGGATTTACGAGTACCTGGGGCACAAGCCGACGGCGAAGGATGTCTCGTGGGACCTGATGCGGGTGGCGATGTCGTCGGTGGCGCGGCTGGCGATCCTCCCGATGCAGGACGTGTTGTCGCTGGGGGCGGCGGCGCGGATGAACTATCCCGCCAAGTCGACGGGCAACTGGTTCTGGCGGATGCGGGACGGGCAACTGAGCGCCCGGCTAGCGAAACGGCTGAAAGACCTGACGCTCACCTGCGGTCGGCTGTAAAGGCGAGGAACGCGCCGCGTGCTGCGACGCTCTGCAGGCTGTCAGACCGGGCGGCAGAGACAAACGCGCCGGGATTTGAGCCTACGGTTAGACCGTGGTCTGGACGGCGGCCTGGTTGACGAGGAACAGGACGGCCATGCGGATGGCCAGTCCGTTGGTGACCTGGCGGAGGATGACGCTGTTCTGTCCGTCGGCGACTTCACTTTCCATCTCAAGCCCGCGATTGATGGGGCCGGGGTGCATGACCAAGATGTCGGACTTGGCCCGCTTCATGCGGTCGAGCGTGAGGCCGAAGTAGCGCGAGTATTCGCGGATGGAGGGGAAGGGGTTTCCTCCGAGTCGCTCGAACTGGATGCGGAGCATGTTGACGACGTCGACCTTTTCGATAACCTCGTCGAGCGAGTAGCTGACGTTGACGGGCAGGCGTCCGGCGTCGGCGGGGATCAGCGTGGGCGGGCCGACCAGGGTGACCTCGGCGCCGAGTTTGGTCATGGCCCACATGTCGCTGCGGGCGACGCGGGAATGGGCGATGTCGCCGACGATGGCGATCTTGAGGCCTTCCAGCGAGCCCTTCATCTGGCGGATGGTGTAGACGTCGAGCAGGGCCTGGGTGGGGTGCTCGCAGAAGCCGTCGCCGGCGTTGACGACGCAGGCGTTGATGTTTTTGCTGAGCAGCTTGGGTGCTCCGGCGGCGTTATGGCGGATGACGACGATATCGACGCCCATCGCTTCGAGGTTGCGGGCGGTGTCGAGCAGGGTCTCGCCTTTGCTGACGGCACTGCTCTTCTTGGTGAATTCGATGACGTCGGCGCTGAGGCGGCTGGCAGCGAGTCCGAAGCTGGTGCGCGTCCTCGTACTGTCCTCGAAGAAGAGATTGACCACCACCTTGCCGCGGAGGGGCGGGGCCTTCTTGACGGATCGCGTGCTGATCTGCTCGAAGCCTTGGGCGGTCTCGAAGATGTGGAGGATTTCCTCGGCGCTGAGGTCCCGCAACCCGATGAGGTGCTTGCGGTGCCAGCGAAACTGCTTGCCTTTTTTCATGATTGCCATCGTCGTGTTGTGCCGTCTCCTGGAGCCGTGGTGGGCGTGTCGATCCACGATATTGAGGATGCGGTTCATGGTCCCTACTCGACTACAACCTCGTCTTTGCCGTCCGACTCGATCAGGCTCACCTGGACGGATTGTCGCGGTTCGACCTGGGCCTCATAGCCGGCATAATCGGCCTGAATGGGGAATTCCCTTTCCGCACGCTCCACGAGGACCGCCAGACGGATGGCCTTGGGTCTGCCCAGATCGATGAGGGCCGAGAGGGCGGCGCGGACGGAGCGTCCGGTATGGAGTACGTCATCGACCAGGATGACGGTCTTGTCGTCGATGTCGAAGCCGATTTCCGTGGTTCGCACCACCGGTTGACCGGTGCTGCGGGGTGCGTTGAGATCGTCGCGGTAGAGGGTGATGTCGAGGGTGCCGCAGGGAACCTGGGCGCCGAGTCGGTCGGACAGGCGGGCGGCGAGCCGCTGGGCGAGGATCTCGCCCCGGCTGCGAACTCCGATAATGACGGGGTTTTCCGTCGCTGGAATGCGATCGGCGATCTCCTCGGTGAGTTTGCGGAGGGTCGTCTCGATCTGCTCGGCGTTCAGGATTACCTTCATACCAGCCGTCCACTCTAAATCCGGTTCCACACGGTTGTTGCGGCGACTATACCACCAGTCCGTCGGGGACGCAAGAGAGGACGCGCAAGAGTTTTGGAAATCTGCTTTGCCAGCACTGTCAGCGGGGGTATACTGCCGGGCGAAGCTGGAATTTGCTTGAAATCGGGGCCGGTTTTTGCTATCATGAGCCCAATCGCACGGAGGGCTGAGCCACGCGTAAGGGAAGTTGGACGTTGGGGGTGTGATGGCGTGCCGGAGAGCGGTTCCGATCCCGTCATAGGTTTCATGATGCGAAAGACAATGGAAAGAGCAGCCATCCTGGTTCGAAGATTATGGGTCGTTGGCCTGCTGGCGGTGGTCCTGACGGGCGCCGAGGCGGCGGTGGCCCAGGATACGTCGCTGCTCCAGCCGCAAGGGCTCGATTACGTGGGGATTTACGGTCTTCGGCAGATCGATCCGGCCCTGACGGGCGAGGGGGTTCGTTTCGGGGTCCTGTGTCGCAGCGTGACCTATCAGGACGGGGAGCCTCAAAACGACTACCAGCCAAACCTCGAGCACGCCTGCTTCCAGAGCGCGAAGGTGCGTTCGTACGACAAAGGCCAGATGGCGCCGGGGGTATCGTCGCATTCGACGGCGATCTGCTCGATCCTGTTCGGGGAAGACGCGGAGGCGTCCACCTCGTTCCTGGGTCCGTTTTTCTACCAGGGCGTGGTGCCGGCGGCGGAGGGGCACGTGTATGAGTATTTCTACTTCGGCGAGCAGCACCTCTTCACGCAGACGGCTCCGGCGGTCGACGTGATCACCGCCAGCTTCGGGTTCCAGTTCGAGAACTGGTGGACGCGGGGCGTCGAGTCGCTGGCGGAGCATGCGGGGCTGCCGATCGTCGCCAGCGTCGGCAACGGCACGAATGCGTCCGATCCGCCGCTCTATCCAGGAGCGGGTTCGAATGCGATCGGCGTCGGTGTGGTCAGTTCGGTCAAGACGGGCGATCCGGTGACCGATCTGATGCACTTCGCCCTGGCGTATCCGGAACAGTCCACGCTGGGACCGACGGAAGACGGGCGATGCAAGCCGGACCTGGTGGCGCCGGGCAACTGCGTGGTGGCAGGCGCAACCGACGATCGAAGCTATACCCTGTCGGGCGACTGGTCGAGCTACGCCACTCCGGTGACGGCAGGTGTGGTGGGCTTGCTGGTGCAGGCAGCCAAGGCGGACCCGAGTCTTCGTCCGGCGGTTTCCGCGGACGGGGGCAACTGTGCGATCAAGGCGATCCTGATGAGTTCGGCCACGAAACTGCCGTTCTGGCACAAGGGCCGACTGACTACCGAGGATGACCGCGAAGAGCCGCTGGATTTGGTCCAGGGCGCCGGGATGATCAATGCCGTTGGCGCCTATCGGCTGCTGACGGCGGGGCGGGCCCAGCCCGGGACGGTGGCGGCGACGGGGTGGGACCTCAACCAACTCGAACGAGCCCAGAACCTGCCTCAGGTCTACCGCTTCAGCGTCGAGGAGTCGGCGGGGAGGATGCTTACCGCTACGCTGGTCTGGAATCGGCACTACAGCGAAGCGTTTCCGTTCGACCGGGTGCCGGGCACCGACAGCGATTTGCGCATCGAAATCTGGGCGATCGATCCGGAAGATTCGAGCAATGATCTGCTGCTCGATACCTGCGACAGCAAGGTGGACAACGTCGAGCACATCTACGTGCCGATGCTGCCGGAGTATCGGGTGTACGAGATCGTGGTTTCGTTTGCGGATGCCGAGGTGGAGATGGCCAACGCGTCCGAGCGGTACGGTCTGGCGTGGACCGTGGGTGAGAAGTCGACGGCCGACAGCATTCTCTGGCACGATCTGAATGCCGACGGGATCGTCGACGAGGCGGACGTGCGGATCTTTCTGACCAACCGCGAACTTGGCCTGACCTCGCCCGACGCTTACGTGATCGGCGACATCAACATGGACGGGGTGATCGACAGCGCCGACCAGGAGAGTCTGGCGGCCAATCGCAATCGCAAGGCGGACTGGCGCACGGAGACGGTCACGAACTAATCGTCTCTTCGGACCGCGGCGGGGTCTGCCGTCGGAAGGCTACAATCTCTGTGAATCCTGTCATGAACGCCTCGCGAAGTCTGGACATTCTGTTGGTCTGCTTTCTGACTGCGACGATTGTGTCGGGTGCGGATCGGTGGCGTTTCATTGTGACTTGTGACAGTCGGGGTGCGCGCACGGGGCTCAATGAGGCGGTTCTGGGGGAACTGGCGGCGGAGATCGTTCGTCAGGACGTGGACTTCATGCTCTATCCCGGGGACCTCGTTCATGGGGTGCGGGTGACTCCCGAGCAGTTCGAGCAGCAGTTGTGGACGTGGGTCAACGTGATGCGACCCGTCTATGATGCGGGGATCGGCGTCTACGTCTGTCGGGGCAATCATGAAGTGGGCGACGTGTGGGAACTCGGGCTTGGCGAGCACCCCGATCCGTTGGACAATCATGCGCTGCGGTGGCTCCACGTCTTCGGCAACCGAGCTTATCCGGAGTTGATGCTGCCCGACGACAGCCCAGCGGGCGAAGAGCATATGACCTACGCGTTCGTGCACAAGAATGCGTTGATCGTGGCATTGGATCAGTACGCGGGGAGCGGGCACCGCGTCGTGCATCGCGTCAACCAGCCATGGCTCGACGAGAGGCTGGATCGCAACCGTCAACCTCACGTGTTCGTCTTCGGGCACGAGCCTGCGTTTCGGACGTATCACTATGATTGTCTGGATGCATGGCCGGCGGCGCGGGATGCGCTCTGGGAGAGCATCAAGGGAGCGGGGGGGCGAACCTATTTCTGCGGGCACGACCACTACTACGACCACACAGCGGTGGACGACCGCGACGGGATGCCGGGCAACGACGTTCACCAATTGATCATCGCGACGGCGGGAGCGCCGTTCTACACCTGGGAGCCTCCCTATTCCGGTGACAACAGTTACTTCGTTCCGCGGCAGCTTTTTCACATCACGCGATACGGATACATCCTGGTGGTGGTCGACGGACTGCACGTCACGCTGACCTGGATGGAGAGGCGGGATGATGCGTTCGGGCCTCCGCTGTTTGCGCCGCGCGAGGTGTGGGAATACACGGTGGAGTCCCGGCCGACGGTTCTGTATCCGAACGGCGGCGAGCGGCTGGCGGCTTCCGACGTCTGCCCGCTGCGGTGGAAGACGGTCGGCGGCGCCGATATCGACGAGGTGATCGTCGAGTACTCCAGCAACGGCGGGGCGACGTGGACGTATGTCGATTGGGTCGCCAACTCGGGAACATATGAGTGGACGGTGCCCGCGGTGGCGTCGGAGGATTGCCTGCTTCGCGTTCGCGATGTGAATCGTGGGCACGTGTACGACGTCAGCGACCGACCGTTTGCGATTTCCGACTGTGCGCGGAAGCTGGCGGGCGATCTGAACGGCGACTGCTCGGTCGATTTTGCCGACCTGGCGATTCTGCTGGATGAATGGCTCGAACGCGGCCATCCATTCGATTCTCCTCCCGATCTGCTACCGTAAGACGAGGATTCCGCTCACGCGAGATGGTTGTGGGGGGAGGCACGACCTGCGATTTTGCCACGATTCTGTCTGCAATTTCCGGTGGTATTCTGCGACCAACCCCTTAGAATGTCGCGTAGTAATCCGGTGTTTATTGGTGCAGAATTGGTGTCGCGCCATCGTGTGGGTTGGCGATCGGCGCGTTGAGTGACGTTATGCTCGATATCCAGGAAGAGATCTCCAGGGCCGCTGGCGCGACGAGCGCCATGCGCCGGGCGTCTGCCGATACGGCGGTGAAGGCGTATTTCCGCACGCTCGGGGCAGGGGGCGGTGCGGCGACGGGCGATTTCGAGGCGGCGCGGGACCGCGCTCTGGGGATCCTGCGGGCGGATCTGCTCAGCGACGAGACGCTGGCATTGATTGTGGACGGGCGGTCGTTCGATGAGCAGGCGCTGGCGGGTTTGAAGCTGAGCTTCGAGGCGGTGGCCAAGCCTCTGCAAATCCCGCATCCGCCGGTCGGGCGTCGGCCAGGGATCTTCTGGCTGGCGCTGACGGCTTTGGTCGGTGCGGCGGCGGGGATGTTCATCCTGGCGCCGCTGCTGCGATGGGCGTACGAGATGCGTGACCTGGGATTCGTGCTGGGCGGTCCGCTCGGTGCGTTCCTGGCGGTGCTGGTCGTGGATCGGCTGGCGCGGGTCCGAGTCCTGCTTCGGCTTCTCCCGGGTGTGTCGCCCGAGGTGCGATCTCTGTCGGGTCGGGCGAGGAAGGAGCATGAGCCTACGGTTCGGGCCTGCGTGGAGCAATGGCTCGCCTGGGCGGTGCCGATGGTGACGATACTGTCGCTTCATCCGTCGCTATCGGAAGGACCGGCGACGAGCAAGGAGGCCGCGTTTCGCCGGATCGGCAAGATGATCTATGCGCTGCACAAGAGCGAGCGCGAGTCGTTGCCCATCGTAGCCGACGAGCTGATCCAGGAGGCGAAGAACTACGGTTTCGAGGGGCTCGACGGACCGGCGGCGTTTGCCAGCGGCCGGAAGGGAGAGGCGGAGACGCTGGTGTGGAAGGGTTCGCTGGGCAGCAAGTACAAGACGTTCGGGCACATCGTCGAGGGCGACCGCGTGACGGTGGAGCGAGCCCCGGTGGTGTTCGAGGGGCAGGTGGTCGAACGAGGACTGGTGCGGAAGGTGCGTGAGTAGGCCTGAGATGAATCAACACGGCGTGCTATCGATCGACTTCGGGACGACGAACTCTTACTACTGTAAGTGTCCGGCCGAGGAGATCGCGCCGGTGGGGGTGGACTTCGGGACCGGTCGGGATGGCTTGCCGACGGCGATCTTGTATCGGGGGGATCGCGAACCGCTGGTGGGGGAGGCGGCGCTGCACGAGTTCGGGGAGGCGTCGGGGCAGGAGCGCAAGCAGTACCGGTTGTGCACGCAGTTCAAGCCGGACATCGCCCAGAGCGACGAGGCGGCCCGCACCGCCACCGATTTTCTGCGGACGGTGATCGCCCAGGCTCAGAGGCAGCACATCGCGATCGAGCCGACGCAGCAGCATGTGATCTTCGGGATGCCGAGCGAATCGCAGAGCGATTTTCGCACGGCGCTGACGGAGATCGCGCAAAAGGCGGGCTATGGGTCGGTTCGCCTGCTCGATGAGCCCAAGGGGGCGTTGCTCTATCATCTGTGGCGCAAGGACTTCTCGCCCGAGGAGGCGCAGCGGGGCATCCTCGTGGTCGATTTCGGCGGCGGCACCTGCGATTTCGCTTTCCTGCAAAGCCTGCGTGTGGCCTGCTCGTGGGGCGACATGGAACTGGGCGGGCGGCTGTTCGACGACCTGTTCTTCCAATGGTTTGGCGAGCAGAACCCCGGCGTGATCGATGAACTCGAGGCGACGGGCGACGCCTATTACGTTCATTCGTATCTGTGCCGGGAGGTGAAGGAGTTCTTTTCGCTGACGATGACGCGGGACCGAACCGAGACGGTCAACAAGTCCGTCGGGCGGTACGGCAGTCTGCGGGGCATGGATTGGCGCGGGTTTCTGGAGCGGGCAGGACGCTACGTGCCGAGCCCGACGCTGGTGAGCCACCTTCAGAATATGGGGGTGCGGCATCGCAGCGTAACGCAGCGCGAGGAGCCAATCGACCTGATCGGGTGGTTCCGGCAGACGCTGACGCAGGGGTTGTCCAAGGAGGCGGTGACGAGCGGGCCGATCAGCCGGGTGATCCTGGCAGGCGGCAGCAGCCAGTGGCCCTTTGTGGCGGACGTGATTGCCGATGCGTTGAACGTCGAGCCTTCGCGTTTACTGCGGAGCGATCGGCCGTATGCGGTGATCGCGCAGGGGTTGGCGATTCTGCCTGCCTTGCAGAGGCAGTTCGAGAGGACTCGGGAGAAGCTGCGGGCGGATCTGCCGCAGTTCTGTCGGAGCCGGGTGCGTCCGCTCGTGGAGCGCGTGACGGGCAAGTACATCTCGGAGGTGGCCACGGATGTGACGTCCGAGGTCTTCGACAAGTCGATCCGCCCCGTTCTGGAGGATGCCCGGCGGCATGGCGGGTCGGTGAACGGTTTGCGGGAGAGGATCAGCGCTAACGTCAAGGCGGATGAGGATCGGCTCAAGGAGGTGGTAGAAGGGCGGATGCGGACGCTGAGCCTGGGGCTGCCGGGTCAGCTTAATGAATTGCTGGCGGGGTGGTTCGGATCGTATGGGCTCAGCGTGGGCGACAGACCCGTCGGCGACGGGCGGGCGGTTGCGGTGCAGGGGGAGATGATCGGGCCCGATGCGCCGGATCTCTATGGCGGGATCATGGAGACGGTGGGCTGGTTCGTGGTGGCAATGGCAACCAGCGTGGGGGCGATGATGTGTGGCGGGGCGGGGACGGCGCTGCTGGCGACCGGTCCGGTGGGACTGCTGGCGGGGGCGCTGCTCAGTGCGGTGGTGGCGTTTCTGGCGGTGCGGTATGGCAAGACCAAGGCCAAGGAGGTGGCGGACCACTGGAACGCACCGGCGTGGATCATCAAGCGCGTGATGACCCCATCGCGGATTGGGCGGGCCCGGCAGGAGTTCAAGGGCCGACTGGAGGAGACGCTGCGACGCGAGACCGCCAGCCTCCAGGAGCAGATGGAGACGCGGATTCGCGAAATCACCGAGTCGCAGATCGAGGGGCTCTCGGAGATTACGCAGCTTTAGGCACGCGGCGGTCATCTGACGCGATCAGCCATCCCCAAGCGCTGCGGGCTTGAGGCTGCCACCCCAGGTCCTCAGCCCCTGGAAAATACCGATGCCTTAGAATCTTAATAGACACCTGCCACTCAGCCGATCAAAAAGGGCTTTCCCTCTTTCAGGGTTTCTGCTATGACTACGGGCGATGGCACGGATGGACTACGGATTGGGGAAGGTCCCGGCGTAACGATGGGCCGAATCCTCCTTCGGAAGGATGCAGGTGCGCTATGACGAACAACGTGTTGATCAAGAACGGGCGGGTGATCGACCCGGCCAACCATCTTGACGAAGTCTGCGACGTATTGATCGTGGACGGGAAGGTGGCGGAGATCGGGCATTTCAACGGGGCGGTGGCCAAGAGCATCGAGCGGGTGATCGACGCGACGGACAAGCTGGTGACGCCGGGACTGATCGACATTCACGTGCATTTTCGCGAACCCGGGGACGAGGAGGAGGAGACGATCGCCAGCGGTTCGGCGGCGGCGGTGGCGGCGGGGTTCACCTCGGTGGTTTGTATGCCCAACACGGACCCGACCATCGAGAATGAGACGGACATCGAATACGTTCATCGCAAGGGACGCCAGGCGCGGAAGACGCACGTCTACGTGATGGGGGCGATCACGAAGAAGCGGGAGGGCGTGGAACTGGCGGAGATGGGGATGATGGCGGAGGCGGGGGCGCGGGGCTTCACCGACGACGGCAGCGGGGTGCAGGATGTCTCGGTGATGCTGCGGGCGCTGAAGTATGCGAAGATGTTCGACCGCGTGGTGGCGCAGCACTGCCAGGACGACCGGATCGTGGGGCAGGGGGTGATGAACTCGGGATATTACTCGACGATCCTGGGGTTGCCGGGGATGGATGCGCTGGCGGAAGAGGGGATGCTGTGGCGGGACATCCAACTGATTCGCAAGACGGGGGTGCGGTACCATGCGCAGCATATCTCGACGGCGGGCTCGGTGGAGCTGATCCGTCAGGCGAAGAAGGACTCGCTGCCGGTGACGTGCGAGGTGACGCCGCATCATCTGCTGCTGACCGAGGAAATGTGCGCGGAGTACGACACGAATTACAAGGTCAATCCGCCGTTGCGGAGCAAGAAGGATATTGAGGCGATCAAGCAGGCGATTGCTGAGGGACTGGTCGATGCGCTGGCGACGGACCACGCGCCGCACCTGCAAAGCGAGAAGGAGCTGGAGTTTCTGGCGGCGCCGTTCGGGATCGCCAGCCTGGAGTGCGCGCTGGGGCTGTACGTCAAGGCGCTGATCGAACCGAAGATCCTGGACTGGCCCGGGTTGATCCGGCTGATGACCGTGAATCCCGCGGGCATCATCGGGATCGACAAGGGCACGCTGGGCCAGGGCAGGCAGGGGGATGTGACGATTATCGATCCCGACGCCGAGTGGGTGGTGGATGTCGATAAGTTCGTCTCCAAGAGTCGCAACTGCCCTTATCACGGCTGGAAGATCCAAGGCAAGGTGGAGACAACCATCGTCGGAGGCGAAGTCCGCTTCGAAGCTGCCTGATCGGCGCGGCCGATCCGACAGCAAATACGAATGTTGCTCACGTATCAGGAGACGCGGACGCTTGCAGGCATTGCCGAGCCCTCCGGGCTTTGGGTTGCCACAGGTCGCGTGGCGGGGGACAGGAACTGAGATGGTGATTATCGATGGGACGAATTTGTTGTGGGCGGTTCATGAGGCCCAGGACGGGCGTGAGGTGACGAGCGAGGTACAGCTTTGCCGGACGCTGGCGGAGTACTTTGCGCTGACGGGGGAGGAGGGCGAAGTGGTCTTCGACGGGGCGGGCCCTCCGGACAAGAGCGTGTTCGACGGCCTGGGTCGGCTGAGCGTGGCATTCTCCGGATTCGGCACGGACGCCGACACCGTGATCGAGGAGAAGGTGGCGGCCAGCACGTCGCCTCGTCGGCTGACGGTGGTCAGCAGCGATCGGGGGTTGCGGCAGGCGGTCGGGGCGAAGAGTGCGGCGACGATCAAGGCGGAGCCGTTCTGGAGCCAGGTGCTGAGCGAGCTTCGTCGCAAGCGACCTGGGAGCAAGGAGCCGGAGGAGAAGGTCGAAGGGCTGACCGACGGCGAGACCGAGCAGTGGCTGGACCTGTTCGGGCTGGACTGAGGCTCATTCCGGAGGGGCGAGAAACGCATGACCATGCCTGTCGGGGGATCTCGAGAGCGAATCGCCTTTCTCGATCTGGCGCGGGGTCTGGCGATCGTCTTCATGGTGCTTCAGCACGCGGTGCTGATCTTTGCGACCGATCAGGGAGAGCACTCGGTCCTCGGCAAGGTCGTGCTGCTCCTGGGGACGGCGCCGGCGGCACCGGTGTTTCTCTTTATCATGGGGGTCTTCCTCAGTCGGCCCGGTGTGGACGTCCGGTGGGGACTGGTACGCGGGCTCCAACTGATCGCGCTGGGGTACCTGCTGAACCTGCTGCGTTCGACGCTGCCCTCGCTTATGGCGGGCCAGGAGGCGGTGATCCTGAAGAGTCCCGATTCTCCGCTGGCCTCTTTCTGGGTGATCGATATCCTCCAGACGGCGGGGCTCTCATATCTGCTGCTAACCATTCTGAAGACCGCGGTGCCCTGGCGGTGGGGCTGGGCGGTTCTGGCGGGGGCGATCGCGTTTGTCTCGCCGCTCTTGTGGCGATGGGGCGGTCCGGCGGGGGGGGGTATGGCCTCTGGGGGGCCGGAAGGGGGGTCTTCTTTCCCCTGTTTCCTTGGGTTGTCTATCCTCTCGCGGGGATGGTGTACGGCCAGTATCTGCTGGAGGCTGAAGACCGGGGCAGGATGACGAAACAGGCGGCCCTGCTCGGCGGGGTACTGCTGGCGGCGGGCGTGGCAACGTTCCTGCTGCCGACCAGGGGGGAATTCGATCCCGGCGGGTACTTCCGCAACGGCCCGGGGGCGCAACTGGCGGTAGCGGGTTTCATCCAGGTGTGGCTGCGGACCTGCGAGGTTCTGGCGGAACGCTGGCGAGGCTCGCGTGGTCTGGGGGTGCTGTGCTTCTGGAGTCGGCGCGTCACCTCGGTGTACTTCGTACAGTGGGTGGTGATCGGATGGAGCGTTCTGGCTCTCGGACGCAACCGCTATGCGAGCCCGGCAGCGGTCGTTTTCGGTATCGGCGTGCTGCTGTCGACCCACCTGGGCATTCGGGCATGGGTTTGGGGAGGAGGGCGAGCGAGCGAACCGGCCGAGGTTCTCGGGCGTGAGGAGATCTGATCCCCGGGTGTATTCCCGCCCTGGATTTTTTGTTGCCCACGAGAACAAATGCCTGTATAAACGTCTGCCTTTAGGATGCCCAACATCGCGTGATAAGGAGAGGGCCCCTCTTTCCGCGGGGGTCGGCTCCGGCGAGCGAGCAGGGTGTGATTCGAAGGCCGCTTTCACGGGGGTTTTTGAGCCAGGTAGTAACTGTTCATCCTTACCAATTGGAGAAGCTATGAAGCGCAGAATGGTCACGATTGACGGAAACACGGCGGTGGCACACGTCGCGCACGCGACGAATGAGGTGATTGCCATCTATCCGATTACGCCCAGTAGCCCGATGGGTGAGATGTCGGATGATAAAACGGCCAAGAACGTGCCGAATATCTGGGGTAGCGTGCCTTCCGTGACCGAAATGCAGTCGGAAGGGGGGGCGGCGGGGGCCGTTCACGGGGCGTTGGCGGCCGGGGCGCTGACGACGACCTTTACCGCTTCGCAGGGCCTGCTGCTGATGATTNNAACATGTACAAGATCGCGGGCGAGTTGCTGCCGACGGTGTTCCATATCTCGGCGCGTTCGCTGGCTTGCCAGGCGCTGTCGATCTTCGGGGACCATTCCGACGTGACGACATGCCGGGAGACGGGGTTTGCGATGCTGGCCTCGGCTAACGTGCAGGAGGTCATGGATTTCGCGCTGATCGCGCAGCAGGCGACGCTGGCCTCGCGGGTACCGTTCCTGCACTTCTTCGACGGGTTCCGGACGAGCCACGAGATCCAGAAGGTCGAGGAGTTGACCTACGACGACATGCGGGCGATGATCGACGACGATCTGGTGGCGGCGCACAAGGCGCGGGCGCTTTCGCCCGATCATCCGCAGATCGGCGGCACGGCGCAGAATCCGGACGTGTACTTCCAGGGTCGCGAGACGGTGAACAAGTACTATTTGGCGACGCCGCAGATCGTCCAGGAGACCATGGACAGGTTCGCCAAGCTGGTGGGGCGGCAGTACAAGCTGTTCGATTACGTGGGGGCGCCGGACGCCGAGAAGGTGATCATCATCATGGGCAGCGGGGCGGACACGGTCGACGAGACGGTGGACTACCTGACGAGCCAGGGGCAGAAGGTTGGCGTGATCAAGGTCCGGCTGTATCGGCCCTTCAGCACCGAGCATCTGATGGCGGCGATGCCGAAGACGGTGAAGAAGATCACGGTGCTGGATCGGACGAAGGAGCCTGGGGCGCTGGGCGAGCCGCTGTATCTGGACATTCGCACCGCAATCGGCGAGGCGATGGCCGACGGGATCGCGCCGTTCGAGAAGTACCCGGTGGTGGTGGGCGGTCGGTACGGTCTGGGGTCGAAGGAGTTCACGCCGGCGAT
>NPIE01000626.1_pt2 | contig 47656 bp, 45 predicted proteins | sample 8637661 | NCBI WGS metagenome assembly NPIE01 (sample SAMN07420842, study PRJNA396082) | bioreactor metagenome | isolation source: sample BA12 brine-fed electro-methanogenic bioreactor BA | place: Japan: Kochi | collected 2016-12-09 | reverse complement strand
TCCAATTGGTGGGCCCACCAGGATTCGAACCTGGGACCGACCGGTTATGAGCCGGTGGCTCTGCCAACTGAGCTATAGGCCCGAAAATTAGTTCATCAGTTTAGGATGTTGGCTTATGCCTGTCAAGGTTTTTTAGGTCGTCTCGACGAAGCTTTTCAGGCGCTTGGCCCGACTCGGATGGCGCAGCTTACGCAGTGCCTTGGCTTCAATCTGGCGAATACGCTCACGGGTAACGGCAAAATCCTGGCCTACCTCTTCCAGGGTATGGTCCGACTTTTCGCCGATTCCAAAGCGCATGCGTAAGACCTTTTCTTCCCGCGGGGTCAGGGTCGACAAAACCCGGGAGGTCTGATCCGAAAGGTTGCCGGTGATAACTGCTTCCAACGGCGACACGACCCCCTTGTCCTCGATAAAATCGCCGAGAGAAGAATCTTCCTCTTCGCCGATGGGGGTTTCCAGGCTTATCGGCTCTTTAGCGATCTTGAGTACCCGCCGAACTTTTTCCAATGGCAGTTCCATACGTTCGGCAATCTCTTCAGGCAACGGCTCGCGTCCAATCTCCTGAACCAGCTGACGGCTGGTACGGATCAACTTGTTGATCGTTTCGATCATATGTACCGGAATACGAATGGTACGGGCCTGATCGGCAATAGCACGGGTGATGGCCTGCCGAATCCACCAGGTGGCGTAGGTCGAAAACTTGTAGCCACGTTGATACTCGAACTTGTCGACGGCCTTCATCAGGCCGATGTTGCCTTCCTGAATCAAATCGAGAAACTGCAAGCCGCGGTTGGTGTATTTTTTGGCAATGGACACGACCAGCCGCAGGTTGGCCTCCACCAGTTCGGACTTGGCCGCCTTGGCCCGCCACTCGCCCTTCTGAACCTCCTTCAGGGAGGCCAGCAACTCTTCCGGGGCAAATCCGGACTCTTCTTCGACCCGCTTGAACTTACGCTGGGCGCTTTTAAGCCTTTTTTCCACCACCAGAAGGGTATCGATGGGTGCATTGAGCTCTTCGGAGACCTGCAGGGCATCGTCGTCGCTTTTGCGCATGCGGCGCAACAGGCGCTTAATCTCACGATAGGGGCGGCTCAACTCCCCTTCGCAGGCGCTGATTTCGGCCTGGCCCTTTTTAACCTGCTTTGCCAGTTCTTTGAGGCGATCAACGATTTTATCGACCTGGTAGTCCTTCAGGCGGATTTCCCGCATCAGCTCGCCGGTGGCAATTTTCAACTCCTGCTCCTCGGCCAGCAGAGCTTCTTTCTCCTCCTTGGAGGCCTCGAGCTGCTGATCGCGCAAAGCCATCAGTTTTTCGTTTTTCTCTCGAATCCGGGCCATCAGATCGAGGGTGCGCTGACGTTGCTTTTCTTCAACCTCGCTCCCCTCTTCTTCTTCGAATTCCTTGGTGATCTCGGCCACACCGATCTGATCTTTGGCCAGCTTATCGCCAAGTATCAATACTTCTTTGAAAGCGATCGGAGTTTTCATGATAACCCGGGTCACCTGGGCTTCACCGTCTTCGATCCGCTTGGCGATCTCAACTTCGCCTTCGCGGGTCAACAACGAAACCTGGCCCATCTCCCGCAAATACATGCGCACCGGGTCGCTGGTCCGACCGAGAACACCGGCCTCGTATTCGGTTTCATCATCGTCATCGTCATCCTCGGTTCTGGCACGGCCAGCTTCCTTTTTTTCGCTGACAGAAACCTTGTTTTCCGAGTCGACCACCTCGATGTCCATCTCGCCGAACATACTCATCATATCGTCGAGCTGATCGGATGAAACCATCCCTTCGGGCAGGATGTCGTTGACTTCATCGTAGGTCAGATAGCCTCTTTCCTTACCGAGGTCGATAAGTTGCTGAACCTCTTCCATGCCGGTTTTCTTGGACATGTGCGTTTTTTCTCCTCTCGATTTCCGTTAAACGGAAATAAGGTCGTTACATATCTGAACAAAATGTCTTTATTTAACGTTGCTTGATCTTTTTCGAAACATCCAGCGACTCGCGCCACAATTCGGCCAGCGCAACGCTGTCACCATTTTTCTCTGCCTGCTGAATCTTCTCCTGCAGGACCTGGTTATAGGCTTTCAGCCGCTCCCGCTCCAGTGCTTTCTTGTAATCAGCGAAAATGCGGACGGGATCTTCGGCCAGGGCCTCATCATCCTTTATAATAATACCCGATAGAATCTCTTTTTGGTCTTCGCTTAAGCTGTTCAACAAGCGGTCTTCATCCACGGGGCCCTCTTCAGGGCTGCACTTAATGAGAGCAACAGCAATCGCTCGGCGGTCATCGTCGCTGAACAGGGTCTCCGGACTCGCCTCCGCCACCTTGCTGCGGACCCCACTGTCGATCTTCATTAGATGCAACAGCCATTCCTGAATCTTATTTTCTCCGCCCCGGCCGGCAACTGGTCGCGAAGAAGGCCGCTGTTGAGGCGAAACAACCGGTGAAGGGGGCGCTTTGGTGGACGATGTTGTCACCTTCGGCCGCGATATCGCCTTCTTTTTAAGCAAATCCTCATCGAGCCCCGTACGCTGAGCCAACTCCTTGAGATAGAGATCCCTTTCGAGCTCACTAGGCAACAGGCGTAATTTCACGAGCACTTCTTCAGCGGCCCGCGCTTTGCCCTCGATGCTGTCGCCATGCAGGGCCAGGCAGTGTTCCAGATAGACCTGCAAAACCGGTCGGGCCCGGTCAAAATAGACTTTCAATTCCTCGGGCGCATGGCTGGCCAGATAGGAATCCGGATCCTCATCAGCCGAAAGTTCAACAACCGCGGCAGCCAGTCCCTCGGCCAGCAGCACCTCCATAGCGCGAAAAGTTGCCTTGCGACCGGCTTTATCCTGATCAAAGAACAGCAGCAGCTTCTTACAATACCGCTTCAGCAGTCGCGCATGCTCGGAGGTCAGGGCCGTGCCACAGGTCGCCACGGCATTTTGGAATCCAGCCCGGTAGAGAGCCAGCTGGTCAAAGTAACCTTCGACGACAATTCCCGTTTCGCTGCGACGCATCGCCTCCTTGGCCTGGTAGAGGCCATACAGAATCCGCCCTTTGTGATAAATGGGCGACTCTGGCGAATTGATGTATTTAGGCAGGCTGTCGTCGAGCACCCGGCCGCCGAAAGCCACCACCCGGCCGCGGCTGTCCTGGATGGGGAACAACAGCCGTTTTCGGAACAGGTCGTAATCCCCCCGGCCTTTTTGACCTTCCCGCACCAGGCCAAGAATGTCGCGGGCCCATTTGGGCTCAAACCCCTTACCGGCAAGGTGGTCGGCCAATGCCTGCCAGCTATCGGGCGCATAACCCAAACCAAAGGCACGAACCGTTTCCCCTTCATAGCCACGCTGGCGCAGGTAGCGACGGCCTTCCGCTCCCTGAGGGTCTTCGAGCAACAACTGATGATAGAAAGCGGCGGCCACCTCGCTGACCCGCAGTAGTCGATCCCGCTCATGCCGTTGTTGCTCTTCGGCCGGAGTCAGTTGTTCTTCTTCGATCTCAATCCCGGCTCGCTCGGCGAGTCGCCGGATCGCTTCGGGGAAACTCAATCCCTCCATGCGCATAATGAAGGAAAAGACATCTCCACCCACACCGCAGCCGAAGCAGTGAAAAATCTGCCGCGGCGCGTTGACATTAAAGGACGGCGTTTTCTCGCTGTGAAATGGACAAAGCCCCAGATGATTGGCACCCGAACGTTTCAGCGGCAGATAAGAAGATACCAGCTCGACAATGTCGATACGCTCGCGGATCTCCTGAATCTTGTCCTCGCTAATCCGTCCTGTCATACCCTTCTCAGCTGGGCAATAGTCACATTGTCACCGCCACGCGCCAGGTCGGCAGCGTGAAACGCCTGTACCTCGCGATGGCCTGCCAGAAATTCCCGTACGGCCCGACGGAGGACACCTTCGCCGCTGCCGTGCACAATTTCCAGCTCAACCAGGCCCTGCAGCAAGGCGTCATCGACGAAACGATCGAGCAGAACCAGGGCGTCGTCAACTCTTTTCCCGACCAGTAACAGACGGCTTTGAGGAGCGTCCCTTTCTACTCGATTGCGCACCTTTCCGCCATCGCTCTTTCGCCGTGCAAACCGGCGCGGCTGAAACTGTTCCAGAGAACTCAGGGACAGGCGCAGCTTTTTCCCCTGAACGGACAATTCGGCCTCGGCACCGGCAAGCCGCACGACCTCGCCTTCACTGGCCAAGGCAGGGATACGCAACAATTCTCCCACGGCCACTTCTTTAGGCACAGCAGTGGGTTGAGGCTTTGCTGCGGGAGCAGGCCGCATCGCCTCCCGAACCTGGCGGAGTTCACCGGTCAGTCGTGCCTGACCCGCAACATCGGGGGTTTCCTGCCGCAAATCTTTGAACAGCCGCTTGATTTTATCTTCGGCTTCCCGCACCAGGCCTTCGCCGCGCCGGCGGGCCTTGTCGAGAAGAGCCTGACGCTGCTCCTCAAACTCTTGCAGCAACTGCTTGCGCTTGGCCCGCTCAAGACGGGCCCTATTTCGCAACTGCTCGGCCTCTTCCAGCCGCCGGGACAACTCCTGCTGCTGCTGATTGATCTTTTCGATCAAATCCAGCCCGGCCTTTTCGCCCTCACCGAGGTAACCTTCGGCCCGGGCCAGCAAATTTTCGGGCAAACCGAGACGGCGGGCGATGGTAAAGGCCTTGCTCGCGCCCGGAATTCCGTAATGGAGCCGATAGGTCGGCTGCAGGGTCTGCTCGTCAAACTCCACAGCCGCATTCTCAACCCGCGATTCCAGCAGGGCATAGCCCTTGACCAGGTTGAGATGAGTGGTCACCAGGGTTTTGGCTCCGGCTCCACGTAATTCGTCGAGCACCGCCATGGCCAGCGCAGCGCCTTCTGCCGGATCGGTTCCTGTACCGGCTTCGTCGAGCAGTACCAGGGAGTGCCGATCGGCCTGTTGCAGAATCTGCCGCATACGGGTTAAATGACCCGAAAAAGTCGACAGGCTCTGCTCTATACTTTGTTCGTCGCCGATATCGGCGAAAACCTCGTCAAACAGAAAGAGACGACTGTCCGGCCGACAGGGCACATGCAACCCGGAACGGACCATCAACACCAAAAGACCGGCGGTCTTTAAAGCAACGCTCTTGCCGCCGGTATTGGGACCACTGATAACCAGCGTATCTTTATCGGCCGGTAACAACAGATCGATGGCAACCGCCTGATCCGGAATCGGGGTACCATCAAGTTCGAACAGCAGCAGGGGATGGCGGGCACCCTTCAGTTCAATGAGCGGTTTGTCCACTAACTGCGGCGCGGCCCCGTTGCAAAAGCCGGCAAACCGTGCCGCAGCTGCACGCAAGTCGAGACGGGCCAGAATCTTCTGGTTTTCCCTAAGCGTCTCGGACTGCTGCCGCACACCGTCTGCCAATCGGCGCAATATGCGTTCCAGTTCCCGCTGTTCTTCCCGCTGTAAAGCCTGCAGTTCATTGTTTTTATCGAGTACCGCTGTCGGCTCGACGAACAGGGTTTGACCGCTGGCCGATTCGTCGTGGACGAACCCCTTGAGCCGGCCACGGTGATCCGCCTTGACCGGCACCACATAGCGGCCGTTGCGCTCGGTCACCAACCGGTCCTGAAAGACACCCTCGTAGCGGTCGGACAGCAGCAACTCTTCAAGAACCTTGCGTATCCGTTCCCGCAGGCGGCGCAGCTGATAACGCAAATCGCCCAATTCAAAAGAGGCGCTGTCGAGAATTTCACCTCGCGAACCGATGCTCTCAGCGATTTCGCGACGCAGCGCCGTGCAGGGATGCAGACCGGCGGCCAAACTCGATAAAAGGGGCGCCTCCGGCCGCTCGGCCAGATAGTTGCGGCAGTCGTGTGCCGCCTCAAGACTGCTTTGCACTTCCAGCAACTGTTCGGCGAGCAGCCAAACCCCTTCGGTACTCAGTTGACGCAGGGCCGGCAACAGGTCGCAGCAGGCGCCAACCGGCGGCCGACCGACCTGCTCCAGCAACCGACACATCTCCCCCACTTCGGCAAGGGCCTCGGAAACCGCCGCTTTTTTTGGTAACGGCCGCAATGCCAGGGCCAGCTCACGTCCCGGCACGGTGGAGGTAAAACGAGCCAATAGACTGCGTACTTTATCGTATTCGAGTACTCGCAGAGTTTCTTTACTCATCGGCTCTCTGGCAGTTGAACGGTGCTGCCGGCACCTGATGGTTTGGCGGTCGGACTCTGCGAAAACACCTGGCTTCCCTGATGAATCAGGGTATCGCCAAACCGTACGAATGGCGGCGCCAACTGGGACTGGCCGAACAAATCACGCACTGGAACCGGCAAAGGGCTGAGGCTCAGACCATACAAAACCAGCGTCAACAGCAACCCGCCCTGAACCAAACCGAACAACGCACCGGCTACCCGGTTGAACCCACCGAGAAAGAGTAACTTGATGAAGCGGGACAGCACAAACCCCAGCAACCCGAAAAAGATCACCGTCAATAAAAACAACGCAGCGAAAGCAATCACCACGCATAACTGATTAGGCCAGGTCACGCGCTCTATCAAAAGCTCAGCCAACGGTGCATGATAACGTACCGCCAGAAAAAGCCCGCCGAAGAGCCCGCACAGGGAGCATAGTTCCCGCAACAACCCACGCCACAGGCCCTTGAGAACAAAACCGGCGAGCAAGAGCAAAATAGCGATATCGAACAGATTCATAAGGATGCCGAGGTGGTCAGGCTCAACCGGCCAGCCGTGCCTTAACCAGAACGCTGGCTTTCTTGCCATCGGCGCGGCCCTGGGCCCGTTCACCGACCATCTTCATCACCGGCCCCATATCGCGCATGGAGGTTGCCCCCAGTTCGCTGACGATTTCATCGATCAAGGCGGTCAATTCCTCGTCGCTCAGAGGTTCGGGCAAGAATTCCTGCAGTATGGCCAATTCGGCTTCCTCTTTTTCAGCCAGGTCCAGACGCTGATTCTCGCGATAGACCTGGGCCGACTCTTTACGTTGCTTGACCAGAGTACCGAGGATAGCAATGACACCCGGATCATCGAGTTCCTCGCGGTTATCGATCTCGCGATTTTTGATGGCGGAGCGAATCAGTCGAATAGTATTCAGGCGTTCGCTGTTTTTGGCCTTCATGGCCTCTTTCATGGCATCGGTCAGTTGTTGTTTGAGACTCATTGGCCTGTCAATCCTTACAGGGTTGGAAAAGCACAAAAAGGCGACCGGAAAGCCGATCCCCCCGCATTCGATATAACACCAGAAGCCGGTTTAGCGGGCATCCTTCTGGCTGCGACTGGCCTTTTCGGTCAGTCCGGAAACCCCAAAACGCCGCCTCAATTCGGCATAGATGCGCTCTGGCCGCAAATCGTAATAACCGAGCAGCACCAGCACGTGAAAAAACAGATCGGCTGTCTCGGACACCACTTGTTCGGGATCGCCGCCCTTACCGGCAACAGCGGTTTCCGTGGCTTCTTCACCGATCTTGCCGAGAATTTTATCGAGCCCTTTGGCAAACAGGGAAGCGACATAGGATTTGTCTGCAGCCTGATCGCGCCTCTGCAGTATAATGCGATAGACCTCATCCAGGATATCGACAGGTGCCGGCCCCGCCTCTGGGTCCTGCCAGAGTACGTTGGAAAAGCAGTCGGGAGCATCCTGAATCTCAACGGACAAGAGCAGACAATCGCCGGAACAGCTCAGGCGCGCTTCCCGAACCAGCTCGGGTGTCTTTTCGTTTGTCACCACCGCCCCCTTGGAGCGGGAATAGCGGTGCAATTGGCCGCTGGCTTCGGTTTTGCTCAGCGCCTCGGCGTTAAGATGCGACAGCATCAGTACCGCGCCGCTGGCGGCATCGCGCACCACTGCGGGCACCAGACCGTCCTTATCGAATCGTATTTGTTCCAGAAGAGCCATAGTTCCTCCCCGGCACGCTATAAACGAGCAGGCACACCGTGCTCGAGCAGATATTCTTTGCACTCGCGAATGGTGTATTCACGGAAATGAAAAATACTTGCAGCCAGTGCAGCACTGGCGCCGCCTTCGGTCAACCCCTCGAGAATATGCTCGAGATTACCGACTCCGCCCGAAGCGATAACCGGTATATGTACCCGGTCGCTGACGGTACGGGTCAAAGGCAGATCGTATCCGTCCTTGGTGCCGTCGCAGTCCATGCTGGTAAGCAAAATTTCACCGGCACCGTAGGCTTCCATGCGGGCCGCCCACTCGATGGCGTCGATCCCGGTCGGAGTACGCCCACCGTGGGTATAGACTTCCCAACGTTGGGGATCGGAACCGGGTACCCGGCGAGCATCGATGGCGACCACGATGCACTGGGAGCCGAACCGTTCAGCGGCCTCGCGGACGAATTCAGGACGATAAACAGCGGCCGTGTTAATAGAAACCTTGTCCGCGCCGGCATTCAGCAGCTTGCGAATATCGGCAATCTCGCGGATGCCGCCACCAACTGTGAGGGGCATGAATACCCGCTCAGCAGTGCGAGACACCACATCGAGAATAATATTTCGCTTGTCGCTCGAAGCGGTGATGTCGAGGAAGGTCAACTCGTCGGCGCCCTGGGCGTCGTAGATTTCTGCCGCCTCCACCGGATCGCCGGCGTCGCGCAGACCGACGAACTGGACACCTTTCACCACGCGGCCGTCCTTGACGTCGAGACAAGGTATGATTCGTTTACTGAGCATCGGTTATCCTGAAAAGGTAAGTATCAATCGCTGTGTTTACAAGGGTCGAGATGAATTTTAATACAATCAGCGCCCACGTTTGGTCAAAGCTACTGCTTCCCGCAGATCGAGACTGCCGGTATAAATGGCCTTACCGGTGATCACCCCGGTCACCCCGGCCGACTCGACCGTCATCAAACGAGCGATATCGTCGAGAGACGAGACCCCGCCAGAGGCGATAACCGGCACGCTGATGGCTTCAGCCAACTGCCGCGTGGCATCGATATTCGGCCCCTGCATCATGCCGTCGCGAGCGATGTCGGTATAGATGATGGCTTCAACACCGTAACCTTCCATCTCTTTCGCCAATTCCGAGGCGCGCTTTTCGGTCACATCGGCCCAGCCACGCACCGCGACCAAACCGTCCTTGGCGTCGATACCGACCACAATGCGGCCGGGAAAAAGTCGACAGGCCTCGGCCACCAGGGCCGGGTTTTCCTTGGCCACGGTACCGAGAATCACCCGGCTGACCCCAAGTTCCAGGTAAGCCTCGACGGTGGCCAAATCGCGGATGCCGCCACCCAGCTCGGTAGGCATGGAAACCGCCTCGACAATGGCCCGGATCGCTTCGCGATTGCGGGGTACGCCGGCGAAGGCGCCATCAAGATCGACGATATGCAACAACTCGCCCCCCTGCTCCTGCCAGGACAGTGCCTGACCGGCGGGATCGTCGCTGTAAACGGTGTCCTTATCCATAAGACCCTGCTCGAGACGAACGCAGCGTCCTTCTTTTAAATCGATGGCCGGAATAACGATCATTTACAATTCTCCAAAGTTTTTCAGAATATTCAGCCCCACCTGCTGACTCTTTTCCGGATGAAACTGAGTCGCCATGACATTGTCATGCCAGATGCTGGAGCAGAAACGCCGCCCATAGTCCGTGGTGGTCGCTACCGTCGCGGCATCCTCGGGATCGACATAGTAGGAATGGACAAAGTAGACCGACGAGCCGTCTTCCACCCCGCGCAACAGCGGCGACGGTTGCTCGATGGAGATCTGGTTCCAGCCCATATGGGGCACCTTGAGCCGTTCCCCTGCCACTTCCATATCCTCGGCAAAGCGCCTTACCTTGCCGGGGATGATACCGAGCCCCTGATGGCAACCGAACTCTTCGCTTTCGGTAAACAACAGTTGCAGTCCGAGACAGATGCCGAGGAAAGGCCGGCCAGAGGAAACATGACCATGGATAGCGTCGATAAAATCGCCGTTTCGAAGATTGTCCATGCAATCCTTGAAGGCTCCGACACCGGGAAGCACAAGCTTTTCGGCCCGCTCAACCGCCCGTGGATCGGCAGTCACCTCGGCACTGAAACCGACTTTTTCAAAGCCTTTCTGCACACTACGCAGGTTGCCCATACCGTAATCGATGATGGTAATCATGCTATTCCAGCTTTCCTTTACTCGACATGACTCCGACAATACGCTCGTCGCTGCCGGTAGCTTCATCCAAAGCGCGGCCAAAGGCCTTGAAAATCGCCTCGATGATATGATGCAGGTTGTTGCCGTAAGCCAGGTTAACATGCAGATTGGCGCCGGCGTGGTTACAGAAGGCAACGAAAAACTCTTCGGTCAGTTCCACATCGAAATCACCGACCTTGGCCTTGGGCAGATCAGCATTGAAAACCAGACAGGGCCGTCCGGAAAAGTCGATATCGACAGTGGCCAGAGCTTCGTGCATGGGCATGGTACAGCGACCGTAACGGCGCATACCCTGCTTGTCACCGATTGCCTTTTTAAACGCCTCACCGAGACAGATACCGAGATCTTCGACGGTATGATGGGCATCGACCTGCACATCCCCTTCCGCCTTTACCTCGAGGTCGAAAAAACCGTGCCTGGCCAGCAGTACCAGCATGTGGTCGAGAAAAGGCACCGAGGTGGCGATGTCCCCGCGGCCGGAGCCGTCCAGGGACAGGCTCAGATGAATCTGGGTTTCTGCGGTGTGCCGATCGATGGTCGCGTTGCGTGGCATATCCTTCCCCCCATGTATTCGGTTAGGCCCGCCGTCTCGAGCGGACGCCGTTAAGTATTACTGGTCAATGCGGATCGATACCGACCGGCCGTGAGCAGCGAGCCCTTCGAGCTCCGCCAGGGTTACGACCGCCGGACCGATCCGTTGCAAACCGGCACGGCTCAAGGAAATCAAGCTCGACTTCTTGACGAAATCATCCACTCCAAGCGGCGAAAAAAAGCGCGCGGTGCCACCCGTCGGCAAGGTATGGTTAGGGCCGGCCAGGTAGTCGCCAGCCGCCTCCGGAGTGTGGTGGCCCATGAATATCGCGCCGGCATGGCGAATCGAAGGCAGCACGGCAAAGGGATCGGCCACCGCCAATTCGAGATGTTCCGGAGCGATGCGGTTACTGAAAGCGATAGCTTCGTCGAGATCGGCCGCGACAACGATCGCCCCGTAATTGGACAGGGACCGCTCGGCGATATCTCGTCGCGGCAGCGCAGCCAGCTGTTCCGCAAGGGCCTCTTTGACCGCCGCGGCAAAATCACCGTCAGTGGTAACCAGAATACTGGCGGCCAACTCGTCGTGTTCAGCCTGGGACAGCAGATCGGCCGCCACATGCCGTGGATCGCCGCTGCCGTCGTTGATGACCAGGATCTCGCTCGGTCCGGCGATCATGTCGATATCGACCTGGCCGAAGACCTGCTTCTTGGCGGTAGCCACGTAGATATTGCCGGGACCGGTGATCTTATCGACCCGCGGCACACTTTCGGTGCCGAAGGCCAGGGCCGCTACCGCCTGGGCGCCGCCGATCTTGAACACGCGATCGACCCCGGCTAGCTTGGCCGCCGCCAGCACATGGGGATTGACCTCGCCTTTGGGCATCGGTACGGCCATGACGATCTCCCCGACTCCGGCAACCTTGGCCGGCAGGGCGTTCATCAAGACCGAGGACGGATAACTGGCCTTACCGCCGGGAACGTAAATTCCGACCCGGTCGAGGGGGCGCACCAATTGGCCGAGCAGCATGTCCGGCTCGTCGGTGGAAAGCCACGATTCCTGTTTCTGTTTGCGATGAAAGGCCTCGATGCGTTCGGCAGCCAGCTGCAGGGAAGCGCGGGACTCATCGTCGATTTCATCCAGAGCCGCCTCCAGCTCATCGGCCGAAACCTCGACGGTCGCAGCGTCGAGGTCCAGTCCATCGAAACGGGCGGTATAGTCGAACAAGGCCCGGTCGCCTTCCTGACGCACCCGGGCAACGATCTCCGCCACGGTCTCCTCGACCCCGGCCGGCGGTTCTTCTCCGCGTGCCACGATACGCTCAAGGGACGTTTCGAAACCAGCATCGTCAAAGCGCAGAAATTCGATCATGCTCTCTCCCAAACGATAGTTTTTAGCCGGAGATGGTCACTTCGTCACCAATCACCTTTTCAAGATCGGTAATGATGCGGCTGATCCGCTGATGCTTGGTTTTCAGACTGGCCCGGTTGACGATCAAACGGCTGGTGATTTCAGCGATGGTTTCTACTTCAACCATTCCGTTGTCGCGCAAGGTGGCGCCGGTGGAAACCAGGTCGACAATGCGCTCGGCCAAACCAACCAGCGGTGCCAGTTCAATGGAACCGTAGAGTTTTATAAGCTCTACCTGCACGCCGCGCTCCGCAAAGTAGCGCTCGGTGACGTTGGGATATTTGGTGGCCACACGAATATTTGACCAACTGCTCGGGTCTTCTTCCTCAAGCAGCGCCTTGGGTTCGGCGACCACCAGCCGGCAATAACCGAATTTGAGATCAAGGGGCTCGTACAGGTCCTTACCCTGCTCCAACAAGGTGTCTTTGCCGACCACACCGATATCTGCGCAGCCGTACTCGACATAGGTCGGCACGTCGGTAGCCCGTACCGCCATAAAGCGGAACTTGCTTTCGCGGTTCTCGAAAACCAGCTTTCGACTATCGCCGGCCATCTCCGGACAGGTGATGCCGATCTTGCCAAAGAGTTCCATCGAGTCCTGCATGATGCGCCCCTTGGGCAAGGCGAAAGTAATATAGTCACTCATAGGTTGCCCCTCGGTGAATCGTAGACGGTAAAAAGGTAAAACAAAACAACCATCGGAACAAAGCAGGGAGGCGCTTCATCCCGATACGAAATCTGTCTTTCAGGACTCTTCCCTGACCCGCTCGATACGGGCTCCCAACTGCCGGAACTTGTCCTCGATACGCTCGTAGCCCCGGTCGAGATGGTAGATACGACGCACCTCGGTGGTATTATCCGCAGCAAGCCCGGCAAGGATCAGACAGGCACTGGCCCGCAGGTCGGTCGCCATGACCGGCGCGCCAAGCAGTTCCTTGACTCCTTTGACCGTCGCCTGACCTCCTTCAATGGAGATATCCGCTCCCATACGCTGCAGTTCGCAGACATGCATAAAGCGATTTTCAAAGACATTTTCACTGATCACGCTGGTGCCGTTAGCCAGGACCATCAACGCCATGAATTGCGCCTGCATGTCGGTAGGAAATCCCGGATGGGGACGGGTCTTGATGTCAACCGCTGTAATACGACGCGGTCCCTTGACCCGCACACCTTCTTCTTCTTCGAAGACCTCAACACCGGCTTCACGCAACTTGCAGATCAGCGCTTCGAGATGCTCGGCGCGAGCGCCACCGACCAGCACATTGCCCCGGGTCAAAGCAGCCGCAACCATAAAGGTACCGGCTTCGATCCGGTCGGGCATGACCGAAAAATCCATCGGTTGAAGCTCATCCACCCCTTCGATGGTGATACGATCGCTGCCAGCGCCGTGGATATGGGCGCCCATGGAACAAAGGGCGTCAGCCAGATCGACGATTTCGGGCTCGCAGGCGGCATTTTCCAACACCGTGGTTCCTTTGGCCAACGCAGCGGCCATCATCAGGTTCTCGGTACCGCCGACGGTGGGAAAATCGAGATAGATATGGGCTCCCTTGAGCCGTTTGGCACGAGCTTCGACGTAACCATGATCGAGCTCAATGCGCGCGCCCATGGCTTCCAACCCCTTGAGATGGAGGTTGATCGGCCGGGCGCCGATGGCGCACCCGCCGGGCAAGCTGACCCTGGCATGTCCAAGTCGCGCCAACAAGGGTCCCAGAGTCAGTACCGATGCGCGCATGGTGCGAACCAGCTCGTAAGGGGCCTCAACACTCTGAATGGCCGTCGCATCAACGGTACAGACATCATTTTGGCGCATAACCTGCGCGCCCAGCGCTCCCAGCAGGCGTTCCGCCGTAGTGATATCCCTCAGGTTCGGCACATTACCGAGATGGTGAACTCCGGGGGCAAGCAAGGTAGCAAAGAGTAGCGGCAAGGCGGAATTCTTTGCACCGCTGACCTGAACACTTCCGGAGAGTTTCCGGCCACCATGAATAATGATCTTTTCCAAAAGTCTCTTGCCTGTCAAAAAAAGGTTATGCTTTGGCAGGAACCGCGCAGCGGCCTCCGACGACCCTCGCCACACCGGCATAATCGTTACGGCAGAAGACATCAACCAGTCCCTCTTGCATCAGCAGCTGCCGTACGTCCTCCGCTTGACCGATCCCAACCTCCAGCAACATCCAACCGCCAGCCGTTAAACACTGCAGCGACTGAGCAGCGAGGATTCGATAGCAATCAAGCCCATCGCTGCCACCAGCCAATGCCAGGTGAGGCTCGTAGTCCCTCACATCCGGCTGCAACGACGCCAAATCCCCCTGTGGTATATAGGGCGGGTTGGCCACTATCAACTCAAAAGGCCCGGACGGCAAATGTCGAAGATTCCCCTGTTGAAAGGAAATCCGCTCGGCAACGCTGTTGGACCTGGCATTTTCTTTGGCCACGGCCAAAGCCGCATCGGAAAGATCGATGGCGACAACCTGCGCGTCGGGCAACTCGTGCGCCAGAGCGATAGCTATTGCGCCACTGCCGGTGCCAACATCCAGAATGCGGTTTTCTCCGTCGGCCCTTTGCAATGCCTCTTCCACCAGCACTTCTGTATCAGGCCGGGGAATCAGGACCTCGGGGCTTACCGCCAAAGGCAGGGACCAGAACTCGCTACGGCCGAGAATATAGGCAACAGGTTCCCGACGGGCACGACGGCCCACAAGTTTACGGTAGGCGGCCAATTCCGTCGCCTCAAGGGGACGGTCGTAATTGACATACAACCCGACCCTGTCGAGCTGCAGCACCTCAGCCAGCAACAATTCGGCATCGAGACGCGCCCCCTCGACACCCTTTTCCTGCAGATAGCCGGCGGTCCATTTTAAAACCTTGAGCACCGTCCAGGGGCCAGACAAAGTCACTGTTCCTGACCAGCCAGAGCCTCGCTCTGGTAATGGGTGCTGATGGAGTCGACCAGTTCGTCGAGACCGCCCTGCATAATGTTGTCGAGCTTATAAAGAGTCAGCCCGATACGATGATCGGTGCAGCGCCCCTGGGGAAAGTTATAAGTACGAATGCGCTGGGAGCGGTCGCCGCTGCCGACCTGGGTCTTGCGGTCGGCGGCCATTTGCGCCTGCTGCTCGGCCATCAGACTATCGAGGATGCGGGATTTGAGCACCTTCATGGCCTTGGCCTTGTTCTTGTGCTGGGACTTTTCGTCCTGACAGGAAACCACCACTCCGGTCGGCACATGGGTAATACGTACCGCCGATTCGGTCTTGTTGACATGCTGGCCGCCAGCTCCGGAGGCTCGATAGACATCGATGCGCAGATCGGTCGGATCGATATCCACATCGACATCTTCCGCCTCGGGCAAAACAGCTACCGTACAGGCCGATGTGTGAATACGGCCCTGGGTCTCGGTTTCGGGAACCCGCTGCACCCGGTGAGTGCCGCTTTCGTACTTAAGGCGGGAATAGACTCGCTGACCGCTGACCATGGCGATCACTTCTTTCATGCCGCCGGCATCGGAATCGGAGCAGCTCAGCATCTCCACCCGCCAGCCCTGACTCTCGGCGTAGCGGCTGTACATGCGAAACAGATCGCCTGCAAACAGGGCCGCCTCGTCACCTCCGGTTCCGGCGCGCACCTCCAGAATGACGTTCTTTTCATCGTTGGGATCTTTAGGCAGCAACAATAGTTTGAGCTGTTGTTCCAGCTCTGCACGCCGCTCTTCCAGCGTCGGCAGTTCCTCCCTGGCCATTTCTTTGAGTTCCGGATCGCTGTCCTGCAGCAACTCTTTGTGGCCGGCGATCTCATCACATAATTGGCGATAATTGTCGAAGGCTTCGACTACGGGGGACAATTCGGCATGTTCTTTGGTCAGCGCCCGAAAACGATCCTGATTAGAGGCCACTTGCGGGTCTGAGAGCAACCCCTCGACCTCACGCAAGCGATCAACAACTTCTTCCAGCTTTCCAAACATGGGATCCACGACCAAAACTCCTTACACGCCCCCTGAACATCTGATCAGAGTTCGGAAAACTCCCGCCGCACCTGGTCGATGGCACCACAGGTCATGGCGCCTTCGGGGCAGGGCTTGGTCAGACAACCGGGGCCGGCTCCGGCAAAAAGCAGAGGAGCGGCAATCCGTGCCAGACGTAACATTTCGATAGCCATGGCGCGGATTTCCCACTGGGCTCGACGGCAACAGCGCAGGTTAAAAAAGTGAAGCAGTTCCCGCGCGTTCATGGTCAGAACCAGCTTGGTCTGAGCGGCATTAGGCAGTACAAAACGGGCATCCTCTGCCGGAACGCCCGCCTCAAGCATTTCGCGATACAGTTCATGCACCTCATCGAAAAGCTGCTCGTATCGCTCCAACAATTCGGGCCGTTCGGCAATTGTCGGCGGCACTACCGCGGCAAAGCGTTCCTTGTGCGAGACGTAGCGCTGACTTTGCTGCGAAAAGGAGGCGAGTCGATGGCGAACCAACTGATGAGAGCAGGCGCGGCTAATCCCTTCAACACCAAAGGAAAAGGACGCGTGCTCCAGGACGGACAGATGCCCCAGGGAGAGAATTTTTTCCAGCAGCCGAGCGTGCTCCTGCGGCCCCTGCTCCATCAATTGCTCAACAGAAGACGCTGAATAACAAAGCCGGGCCGCTGCCGCCACAACCCGTTCGGGTTCGGGAGTATGCTGCAGAAGCTGTACGAACATGAGCCCCCCTCGGTCAATATTCGGCCCAGCCGGCCGGAAACACTCCGCAAAAGACCATTGCCCGATGCGGCAGAAAAAACTCGACAAGCCGCAGCGCACAGGCGCTGCGGCTTAATAAAAAGAAACGGCCCCGGAAGGCCGTCCCGGTCTCTACTTGCTCTGGCCGTATTTTTTGCGGAAACGCTCAATGCGACCCGCAGTATCCATCAGCTTCTGCTTGCCGGTAAAGAAGGGATGGCAAGCCGAGCAGACTTCCGTGGTGATTTCGTCTTTTTTGGTAGAGCGAGTCTCAAAGGAAAAGCCACAGTGACACTTGACCGTGACCGTATCATAGGCAGGATGGATTCCGTCTTTCATAACTCTTGTTCTCCTTGATGCCCTGGCTTTGTACAGGGCTGAATATTGTTCAAAAGGCTAAAAAGCGAAGCCTACTTGATAACATCTTAGCATAAATTCCGCAAGCACTTTCTCCACCCGAGGGCTATTGATTCATAGAATCCAGGAACTCCTGGTTTCCTTTGCAGGCGGACAGTTTTTCCAGCAGGAACTCCATGCTGTCGACTACATTCATATTGGACAGCACCTTACGCAACAACCAGGTACGCTGCAAAGTGGTCGTGTCGAGCAAAAGCTCCTCGCGGCGAGTACCCGACTTATTGATGTCGATGGCCGGGAAAGTCCGCTTATCGACCAGGCGCCGGTCGAGCTGCAACTCCATATTACCGGTCCCCTTGAACTCTTCGAAAATAACCTCGTCCATCTTGCTGCCGGTATCGATCAGCGCGGTGGCGATAATGGTCAGACTGCCGCCTTCTTCGATATTGCGCGCTGCGCCGAAAAAGCGCTTCGGCTTGTGCAGAGCATTGGAATCGACGCCACCGGACAGGATCTTGCCGCTGGGCGGCACCACAGTGTTATAGGCCCGGGCCAGACGAGTGATGGAATCGAGCAGGATAACCACATCCCGCTTGTGCTCAACCAGACGGCGCGCCTTCTCAATAACCATCTCCGCTACCTGGACGTGACGGGTAGCCGGTTCGTCAAAGGTCGAGGAGATAACTTCACCATTGACCGAACGCTGCATATCGGTTACCTCTTCGGGCCGTTCGTCGATGAGCAGAACAATAAGGTAAACTTCCGGATGGTTGGTGGTGATTGAATTGGCGATGTTCTGCAGCAACATGGTCTTACCGGTGCGGGGAGGTGCGACAATCAAGCCGCGCTGGCCCTTACCGATGGGAGCCGCCAGATCCATAACCCGCATGGAAAGGTTGTCCGGAGCGGTCTCCAGGACAATTCTCTCTTCCGGATACAACGGCGTCAGGTTATCAAACAGGGTCTTATCCCGTGCCACGGCGGGATTCTCGAAATTAACTTCCGCCACTTTGAGCAGCGCGAAATAACGCTCCCCTTCCTTGGGAGGACGAATCTGCCCAGCCACGGTATCGCCGGTACGCAGATTGAAACGGCGGATCTGCGACGGAGACACATAAATATCGTCCGGACCGGGAAGATAATTGGCATCCGGTGCCCGCAGAAAGCCGAAACCGTCGGGCAATATCTCCAGCACGCCCTCACCGTAGATGGCGCCTTTTTTTGCCGCCGTAGCATTGAGGATTGCAAAAATGAGATCCTGCTTGCGCATCCCCGAAGCTCCCTCCAGCTTCAGGTCCTTGCCAATCTGGACCAATTCGGTGATTTTCTTTTCTTTCAATTCTTTCAGATTCATACGTTCTCCTCACCCACAGGGGGGTGCAACGAGCGGAATACCGGTTTTGTCGAGGCTGTTTACCGCGGTCTTTTTCCGGCCATTCTTTTTCGGCTACATGTACTTTCGGCTTTGGCGTTCAATTGGATATCAATAGTGGAATGTCTGGTGCTAAAGGAAGGGGAATAGTTCCTTGCCCAACTCGGCGGAAACCAAGAAGCGATGCCGATATCGGCGTTCAGAATACTCCATTTCTATGTATACAATAACTACTTAAGAATAATAGAACAGTCTGGAATAATTTCTTCGAAGGGACTCGGGGCAAGGACTGCCAAGGGCTGGAGGCAGTCCGGTACTGCCTCCTATCTACCTCAGTATAAGAGCCCGTGTCAATCGATAATTTTCATCAGCATCCACGACAGAGTCCCTGGCTCACATTTTTATCCGGCATTAACTGCCTGCTTCTTTGCTTTTGAAGGGATTCAACAGGCCGGGTTTCAACTCTGTTGCCAACTGATCGAAAAGCTCCAGGTAAGGTTGGGGCAAAGCCGTCTCCTGCATCCATTTGCGCCCCGACGATTCAAGATGCCGTTCCAATCCCGCCAGGGAAATGAAGCGGGTCGGGACTTCATCACTCTGATTGTAATAGGCTTCATCAAAAGCGGGATACTGAAGATTCAGAAACGCCCCACCCCCCTGGTATTCCCAAAGGATCTCCCCCGTGGGCAGCACCACCGCAGCCGTAGCCAGAATGCTGTTAAAAGGAGCCTCCAGGTAGCTCAAGCGGGTTCTGTCCCAACGTTTTTCACTTCGCACCGCCCCATTAAGAACAACAATCAGTAATGCGTCGGCAGTATTCCGGCGAGTCAACTCAGCAACTGTCCGGACATTAAAACTGTAATGATGATAAGGTCCACGCTCCCCTTCCTGCAAAGACCGACCCTGAATCAAACTACCGAACAAGGCTCCGCTGCCACCGGACACCGATCGCACATCGAAATAGCCTTTTTCCTTCTTGAGCATGTCGACCAAATGCTGGCTTTGCCCGGAACTGGTGCGCCGCAGCAACTCGACAACCTCTTGTGACCGGGGGTGTTCGATGTGGGAATTAGCGTCAACCAGCAAGGGCACAACCCCCAGGGTACGAACCCGCTGTCGGTATTCTTCCTTATTCACTTTGAAGCTGCCGGCACCGCAGGCGGTTAAAGAAAGCGTCAAAACCAATAAAAACAGAGCCCTGATCATTAATCATCCCTCCTCTTTTAAACTGGAAAGCATTATACCACAGTCTTTAAGGTCAGCAGCGACTCCCCAGATTCCTTTTTAATGGGGCGCCGGCGATCCGGTTGACAGACTCGAGCCAAGGGGTATAAATATTCAAAGATTACAATATGCTAGTGTGAATTTTTCAGACATGCTTACAGGAGGCCCCATTGCGCTTTTTTTCTCCCGGTCACAGCATTATCGCCATTTTGTTCCTGTTGCTTTTAAACTCACCGGCATTAGCCCAAAACCTTGAGCCCCTTGGCATGCAAGACGCACAGTTGTTGCCCAAAAACCATGCCGAATTCCGCATCGGCCTGGCCTATTACGACGGGCTACACAACCAGTTCCAAAAAGAAGACCTTGATCGGCGGATCGCCGAACTGCCAAGCCTGAACCTAAACCTCGGGCTGGGCGAACGGGTTGAAGCACAACTGCTCTACAGCTACCTGCACCTGCGGGAAGACGGTCAGGATGACAAATGGGGCAGCGGCGACCTGACTGTCGGCCTGAAGGTGCGATTATGGCAGGAATCGTTGCGCGTTCCGGCCTTGGCCGTACGACTTGCCACCAAACTACCCAACGCCGACAATGAAGACGATTTGGGCACTGACGAAGCCGACATTTTCATCGACCTTCTGGCGACCCGAAACTTCCCGCTTTTTTCAACTTATTTCAACCTCGGCCTGGCCATTCTCGGCGACCCGCGACCGGGCGCCGACAGCCAGAATGACACTATCCGTTACGCTCTCGGCGTCAAAAAGCAACTGATGAACAATGGGCTGGCCGGCCTGTTGTCCATCGAAGGCATGGAAGATTCCATCAATAACCGCTGTGCTATCCGCGCCGGCTTGCAATTGCCCGTCGGCAACTGGTTGTGGGATTTGGGCGGCAGCGTCGGCATCGCCAGCAAAAGCGAGGATTGGGGTGTGCGCACCGGCCTGACGATTCCGTTCAATCTTCCCGCCGATTGGTAGACTCAACTATCGGCAACCCGGGAACCGGTCGGCACCCGCCGCAAAGCGAAATGCTCTACCCCCCAGGCCACAACCTCGGATGCAGAGGCTTTTTTCAGGTCCTCCGGCACTGCCTGACCAAGAAAACGCAGTGCCCGCCATAAATCCTGGGCTCTGCCCTCGGCTGTTGCGATAGCTGCCGCGCCATGTCGCTTGCTGATTTTTTCGCCGTCCGAAGCAAGCGCCAGGGGCAGATGAATATAATCCGGATGCGAATACCCGAGGCAACTTTGCAAAAAAATCTGGCGCGGTGTTGAGGTCAGCAGGTCGGCGCCTCGCACCACCTGGTTAACACCGGATTCGGCGTCATCCACAACCACCGCCAACTGGTAGGCAAACAAACCGTCCGCCCGCCGTAAAACGAAATCCCCCACCACGCTTTCCAGCCACTGGTCCCGTGCACCGAACACGCCATCGACGAAACAAACTTGCTCCCGGGGCACACGAATCCGCAAAGAGCGCGGCCGTCGCCCCCGGGGCAAACCGCCCCTGCAAATACCCGCATAAACAGGTCCCTCATCACCAACATGGGGAGCACTAGCCAGCACCTCCTTACGGGAACAGCCACAGGCAAAAAGCAAACCGCTCTGTTGCAAACGGTCCAATGCCGCCTGGTAACGATCGGTCCGCCGGCTCTGATAAAGTACCGGCCCATCCCACTCCAGCCCGCAGGCTTCGAGAGTGTGCAGAATATGATCCGCTGCCCCTTCCACCACCCGCGGCGCATCAAGGTCCTCGATACGCACCAGCCAGGCTCCGCCAACCTGACGGGCCAGGCAATAACTGCCGATTGCGGCCACCAATGAACCAAAATGAAGAGGGCCGCTGGGACTGGGAGCAAAACGACCGACCACACCCGAACTGTTTTGTGCGCAACTCATCACCTTCCACAGCTACCTTTCATGTGAATCATCGAAATATGTCCTCCCTGGCCTTCCCTGTCAAGCATGGACCGACCTGCAATCCTTTCTCGCCTCAACAGCTTAACGCTTAGCCCTGTGCCCGCACCCCATAAATCCGGCTCTTTCCTCTTTACCATTGACAAGTTATCTTTGGCAGGTTATTCCTAACCACAGTAGTCACTTATTTAACGAGACACAATGGAGGATACGTGGTTATCACCAGGGCGACGGAATATGCCATCCGTGCTGTACTGTTCATGGCTATGCAGCCGCCTGGAACAACAGTACTGAAAAAAGATATCTGCCGGGAACAGGAAATCACCCCTGCTTTTCTCACCAAAATTCTGCAACCGTTGATCAAAAGCGGCATTGTCGGTTCGCATCGTGGCGTAAGAGGCGGGTTTTACCTGAGCAAAAGCGCGGACAGCATCACCCTGCTCGACGTGATTCAGGCCGAGGAAGGGGATATCCATCTCAACCTCTGCCTCGAAGAAGTCGGCACCTGTCAACGGGAGGCCTACTGCTCTGTACAGAAGGTCTGGCAAGAAGCCCGCTCCGGCCTGGTTGAGACCCTGAACAGCTATACCTTTGCCCGCCTGGTTGAAATGGCGGACCAGGGGCACTCCGTTGACCTGCCCTGATACAGCATCGATTTGCCAAATTGTAAAGCAAAGGCGATTGACTTTCTTCCAGGGCTCCTTTAGAGTTACGGACCAAACAATATAATAACAAGCAACATCTTTATCGAGAGTGGTGGAGGGGAAGGCCCTGTGAAACCACAGCAACCGATTCGCCGCTGGCGAATGTCAGGTGCTAATTCCTGCCCCGTATGGGGAGAGATGAGGATGGAGCCGAAACCTGCATAATTTCATGCAAGACCCAAACGGCCCCTTCCTGCATTTCGCAAAGGGGCCGTTTATTTATTTGGAGGCCGTCAAAGCCTTGGATCAGTCGGTAGGAATCGTCACAACCGAATACGCAACCTTCAATGTCGAGTTGCCTCTTGAAAGCGGTCGCCTGCTCGGATCGCCTTTGACCCTCGCCTACGAAACCTACGGCTGTCTCAATTCAAGCCGATCCAACGCCATTCTGGTCACCCATGCCTGGACGGGCGACGCTCACGCCGCCGGCCGGCATACTCCGGACGACCGCAAACCGGGCTGGTGGGACGACATGATCGGACCGGGAAAAGTCCTCGATACCGAGCGCTATTTCGTTATCTGCAGCAACGTTATCGGTTCCTGCGGCGGCTCCACCGGGCCGACCAGCATTAACCCACGCACCAACCGTCCCTACCGGCTGAACTTTCCGGTAATCATGGTGCGCGACATGGTGCGCGCCCAGAAACTACTCATCGACCATCTGGGACTCGACTCACTGCTGACCGTCATCGGCGGCAGCATGGGAGCGATGCAGGCTTTGGAATGGGGCGTCCTCTACCCCGAGACAGTGCGTTCCATCATCCCCATCGCCGGTACCGGCCGCACCTCGCCCATGGCCATTGCCCTCAACGCCTTAGCCCGGCAGGCGATCTTTAACGATCCGCTATGGAAAAAGGGCAACTACAAGCCGGAGCATCCACCGGCAGAAGGGTTGGCTTTGGGCCGAGCCGTGGGGCATATCTCTTTTTTGTCCGACGCCTCGATGAACCTCAAATTCGGCCGCCGTTTTTCGGCCCGGGACGGCATGTTCGACTTCTTCGGCCAGTTCGAAGTGGAACGCTATCTTGAATACAACGGCCGCAACTTTATCGACCGCTTTGACACCAATGCCTTTCTCTACCTGGCCAAGGCCCTCGACCTTTACGATGTGGCCTGGGATTTCGCCAACCGCGAAGAAGCCCTTTCCCGCATCGAGTGCCCCTCACTGTGGTTCGCCTTCAGCTCCGACTGGCTCTATCCACCCCAGCAAACCGAAGAACTGGTTGCCATCCTCAAGCGCCTCGATAAAGCGGCCGAATACCACCTTATCGATTCCGATTACGGCCACGATTCTTTCTTGATCGAACCGGAAAAATTCACGCCCCTGATAAGCGCCTTTCTCGACCGCCTTGCCGGCTCCTGAGTTTTTCCCAACAGGCGACCTTTCCTCAATCGAACAAATAATTGTCCAGGATATATCGGGAGATGCTGCGTGTCGGCGGCATCGCCGGCAAATCATCAATCGCAAACCAGCGGGCATCCTCCAGCTCTTGATAGTCTATCTGCAACTCGCCACCGGCATAATCCGCCACAAATCCGGCCATCAACTGGCTGGGAAAGGGCCAACACTGGCTGCCGACATAGCGCAGGTTTGTGATATCGACCCCCGTTTCTTCCTTAACTTCCCGGGCCGCCGCCTCTTCCAGGCATTCACCGAAATGAACAAAGCCCGAGATCAGGCTGTAACGCCCGGCCGGCCAATGGGCCTGACGGGTCAGCAATACTTCCCCCGGCCTTTTCACCAGGGTAATGGCGCAGGGGTGAACATTGGGGAAAAATACCCAACCGCACTGAGGACAGCGTTTGCCCCATTCCCCCGGCAAACGCCGGGCGTTGCCACCGCACTGGGGACAGCAGCGACTGCTTCTCTCCCAATGCAGAACCTGCAAAGCAGCCCCCCCGAGAGACAGAGGTTCGATGGGAATCTGACCATGCCAATCCGACAATTCCACAGAAACCCACTCATCCGGCAAAGGAACCGTCCCGTCTAATTCCAGCAAGCGGCAAGGCCTTCCATCCCAAGTGCCAAGGTAAAGCGGATCCAATCCCTGACTCAAAAGGCTACTCGGCAAACTGGCAGGCAGAACAGGTTGCTGTACCGGCCCCTGCAGCCATAGTTCTCCATTACGCAGTAAAAGCCACACGCCTTCCTCCCCGCCGGGATCGGCATCGGGAGCCTGCAGCCTGAAACGCTGCTGAAGGCATTCGGTATTAAAGGGCAAGTGCAACGGCGACAAATAGGAATCGGGCAACAGTTTCATAGAAATCAGTTTTCCTTTTGCAGTGGATAGGGTCGGGAATAGCAACCCTTTCTCAGGAAAGAGTTCCATCCCCCGTCCAGGTAATCCTGCGGCAATCAGCCCTTGGGATAAATCAAGGATAATTCGCCATAAGCCGCACGAAATGTCATCGGCAGCCGGCCGTGATAATCACCATCGAGCTGGACCGCAGCTTTGAATCCGGTGAATGCGAGCTCTCGGCCCTTAAAACGCCAGACCTCCTTTTCGGTCAGGGGACGGCCGAAAGCAACCTTGATCATGCTGTACAGGAATCCGAGGCGTCCCCTGCTGCGGAACAGGCAAACCTCGAGGGTATCCTCTTGCAGCGAGGCCGCCGGGGTAATTAAAAAACGGCCGCCATAGTAGCGGCCGTTACCGATAATCGCGGAACACCCTTGATAGTGCCGGCCCTGCTCATCGACCACCTCGATGGTGCCGAGCCCCGAGCGCAGCAAAACCGCCAGGGAACTGACCAGATAGGCCAACTTGCCGACCCGGCGTTTCAGCGCCAAATTGACTCCGGCCACCACTTCGGCGTCGAATCCGATACCGGCCATGAGCAAAAACCGGGCATCCCCGGCCAAACCGAGACATACCGGGCGGGCCTGGCCATGAAGCGCCACTTCACAGGCCTGCTCCACGTCAAACGGGAGCCCCACCTCCAAAGCGAAAACGTTTGTGGTTCCAAAGGGAATGAATGCCAGGGGGATAGCCGAGGGAACCAGGCCGTTAATAACCTCGTTAAGGGTACCGTCACCTCCAGCAGCGATAATGCGATCGTACCCGCCCGCCTTGGCATCGCGCGCCGCCTGTAGGGCATCTCCCCGCTTTTCCGTCAGGAAAAGATCCACATCAACGCCAGAGCCTTGCAGCCAGGCGACAGCACGATCAATTTTGCTTCGAGCGTCACCACCGGCCACCGGGTTGGCAATCAGCTTAACCTTCATTCGGCTCCCCACACGGACAAATAATGCTTGGTTGTTATGGTTTCAACAGCAACTCAAACCTGCCAGTCATCTCAATATGCCGGTTTCAGGTTAAGCCTGCAAGAGCTTTCCCCTCCCCAAAAAGGAAGTCTGGCTGATAGCGATTCATGTTTCCGCCTCTAGGCTTTGTTCCAAAAAACGAAGGTTAAAGCCGGCAATCGGACAAAAAAAAATCGCCTCATTATCTAAATGGGCGACTCAACTCAACAGGTTCTTAGCTATGTTCTATGGGGAGGAATAAAAGGTCTGACGGGGGTTACCAGACCAGATGCAACTTAAGGCCACAGGTCGGATTCAGCAATTCATCGGCGGCAAGAACGATACTCAAAGGACTGGTTGGCAAAGCAACATGCACACCGGCAAAAGCGTTCGCCTCGGTAAATGCCCGCTCCCTCAAAAGAGCCGGTTCCAGTTCGGGGGGTATTTCGTTTTGGGTATCCGGAGCATAACTACCTGGCTTGGCTGGAGCCGCAACCAGTGTCAATTCAACATTTTTTGCCGCAGCAGCGTGATCGGCGTCCGTCGCATCAGCGAGATTCAATTCGGTCGCAGAGGCGACCCCGACAGCCATTACCAGGAGTAGTATTGCTTGAGCTATTGCCAAAATCTGTCTCATCGGTCTTTCCTTTCCCGCCGAACAGCATAATCTTGCTGATACCGGCTGCATTTCTTCTTTGCACCTGTTATATTCAACAAAGATGCCAACCCGAACAGCCTGGACAACGAAAAAGACCGCCAAGCCTTTTCCAAGGCGACTTCACGGCCTTTAGAATGTCAATTTTCAGGACCAGACACTAACGGAAAGTGTGGTATTTAAGCCACAGTCTTGCTCGGATGAAGCAACCACCAAGTCAAAGCACGGTCTTTTTTGACAATTCTCGACCAGAGGTTGCAACTTCAAATTAAATTTTGATTTCTGCAGCGGTAACAACGGCGGCAACATGGCTAATCTAGGGATCCAAAATGAACCGGAGACGGGTAGACTTCTGGCGGTTGGGGATATTCACGGCTGCCTCGGTCTTTTGCAGCAACTGATGCAGGAGGTCGCTCCGTGTAGTAACGATCAGGTTGTCTTCTTAGGGGACTATATAGATCGCGGGCCCGATTCCCGCGGAGTAATCGACTATTTGCTCGATTTTCGCAAGCGGTGGCCGAAAACAATTTTTCTCAAGGGCAACCATGAAGCGATGCTGCTCAATTTTCTTGATGGGCACGAACGCCTGCGTTATCTGTTGAACGGAGGCGAAACCACTCTGTACGGTTATCGAAAAAGAGGAAAGCTGGAGATCCCGCAGGACCATCTGCAATTTTTTCGCGACTTGCGCCTCTATTTTGAAACAGAACATTATCTCTTTGCCCACGCAGGACTTCGTCCGGGTGTTTCGCCACCGAATCAGCAAGAGGATGATCTGCTATGGATTCGCGAAGACTTTCTCAAATCCGATTATCGCTGGGGAAAGACTATCGTGTTCGGCCATACTCCCATGCGCAAACCACACCTTAAACCTGAGCGCATCGGCCTCGATACCGGTGCAGTTTACGGCCGTTCCCTGAGCTGCTGCGATGTTGTTTGCCGCAAATTCTGGACAGTCCAATCACAACGATAGATTTCAAGACGTTTCTACCGGTGGTCCCAAACCATTCCTCACGCCATCGCAAAAGCTGATCCGGCGGCAAAGCCGTCATTGTTCTTTCCCTGCCGCCTGACGACGAAACAAATCCCCAGGCCGGCAGCCGGCCGGCAACTGCATGACAATTTGCGAGTTGGGTTGCGCAACAGTCAATGGCTGCCCTTTTTCTGACGACAAGGAACCGACACAGAAGCTCGCCTGGCGCATTCCGGGACCGATCAACTCCAGTTCCTCGCCAGGGAAAAACCGGTTACGTCCTTCCACAAGCCCCCGTCCATCCTCGCCGACCGACCGCACCACACCAACAAAATCGTGGCTGCGCCGATAGATCGAATCGCCGCTATGAACCTGGGCATCTCCGGCATCGGTCAAAAAGCCGCTGCCATAAGGCCGATGACTGACTTTTTCTAGTTCCTCCTGCCAGGAGGGATCACAACGATAGCCTGCCGGATCGGCCAGGTAACAGTCGAGGGCGGCCCGATAGACGCGGGTTACCGCCGCAACATAGTAACAACCCTTCATTCGTCCTTCGATTTTCAAGCTATCGACCCCGGCGTCGACCAACTGGGGCAGAAAGTCGATCAGACAGAGATCTTTGCTGTTAAATATATAACTGCCACGGGAGTCTTCTTCGACAGGCATATATTGGCCGGGGCGGGTTTCCTCCACCAGGGCATATTGCCAGCGGCAGGATTGAGCGCACAGTCCACTGTTGGCGCTGCGATCCACCAGCGCTGCAGACAACAGACAACGCCCGGAATAAGCCACACACTGGGCCCCGTGGATAAAGACCTCGAGCTCCGTGGAAGTTGCATCCCGGACCGCCCTGATTTCTTCCAACGACAATTCCCGGGCCAGATTTACCCGATGAACCCCGGCCGCCTTCCAAAATTCGGCGGCAGCGCCACTGGTTGTATTGGCTTGTGTGGACAGATGAATCTCGCGATCGGGGTCGACTCGCCGAACCGTGCTCAACACTCCAGGGTCGGCTACAATGTAGGCATCCAGATCAAGGATTCGCAATTCTTCCAGGTAGGAGCTTAATTCAGCCTGTTCGGCAGGACGAAGATAGGCATTCAAGGTCAGGTAAAGTTTCTTCCCGGCAGCATGAACCAGATCCCTGGCCTCTTTTAACTGGGCCAGACTGAAGTTTCCTGCAAAAGCCCGCAAACCGAAATGATCCCCTCCCAGATAGACCGCATCGGCCCCGTAAGCCAGTGCCATTTCAAGTTTTTCCAAGTCCCCTGCCGGGGCCAGCAATTCAGGTTGACGCATATACGGTCATTCTCCTTTTAAATCTAACCGGGAATAAGATATTCCCACAGCTTGCCTTGTTGGTTTCGTGACCAACTTTTAGCTATCGCCCAAGGTAACACAAAAACTGCTCTCAAGGGAAAGTCAGCGGGCATTCCGCACCCCCATTCCCCCTTGACAAGTGCCTAAAAAGCCTATAATTATTCTAACCAATCACCCTTCTCTTTAGGTTGCAGGCGGCGAGCTAGCTGCCCGAACAGGATTGCAATGGATTCTAAACTACACCTCACAACAATGCTATTAACAGCTGTTTTTCTCGGCGGCTGCGCCGTCCCGCCCCAGACTCCAAACAGCTCCAGAGCGTTTAATGATATCGCTCGTCTTGACAACAATCAGCAGCAACTGAGTCAACGCATCGACCAACTGCAGCAGCAACTGCAATTGGTAGAAGCACGCCTCGAAGAACAACAGGCCGCGACAGCCAAACTACAGCAATTGGCAGCACAAAAGGGCACTACAAGCTGGCAAAAGACCGAACCTGCCACCGCACCCAAACCCTCAACAGCCCCCCAAGGCTCCCCGACAGAGCTTTATTTGAAAGCATTTGCCGATTATGCCGCCGGCCGCTACCAGCAGGCTATTAAAGGCTTTGAAGCCTTTATCGACAATTATCCGGGCAATGACTATGCAGGGAATGCGCAATATTGGCTCGGAGAATGCTATTACGCTCTTGAGGATTACCAACAAGCGGTGACTGAGTTTGAAAAAACCGTCTATCAGTATCCGGAAAGCGGCAAAGCACCTGAAGCCTTATGGAAAATGGTTCCGGCGCTGCGCCGGCTCAATCAATTCGAACAGGCTCGGGAGGCTCTGCAGTTGCTGCTTCGACGCTACCCGGAAAGTCCGGCGGCAGCCAGGGCGAAGACCGGTAGCTGATAGCCGCAGACCGAAAAACACAGGTTACCAGAAACATACCAAATGTTTTAATTTTATAGGGGGTCCCATGTCCATATTTCAAAAAGCACTGTTACTCTGCTGCCTGCTGTTGCTGCCCCTTTCTGCTGCAGCCCAGCCTGAACCCCATATCTACACGATCAAGAAGGGGGACACCCTGTGGGGTATTTCACAACGTTTCATCAAGGACCCCTACTACTGGCCCAATCTCTGGTCCCACAACCCCTTTGTAACCAACCCTCATCTGATCTACCCTGGCCAGAAGGTAGCCATTTACGATGGCCGTATTGTTTTTCTGCCTGAGGCTATTGAAACCACCGAGACCGAGAAAACGGAAACGGCAGAGGAACAACTCCTGCCTGAACCACAGCCGGAACTGACCGTCAAAGCCCTTGGCAGCACCGAAGGTTTTGTCAGCCTCGGCCAGTTGGAAGGCGCCGGAACTCTTATCGACGCCACAGACAACCGCCTTCTCATGTCGGAAGGGGATCAGGTTTTTATTGAAATCGATGCCCCTGAAGGACTGCAGCCAGGCGACCTTTACACCTTGATCCACCTAGGCGACAAGATCAAGCACCCGGTTACGGGCAAACCCCTCGGTCACCAGACCTCCGTGGTCGGCCAGGTCCGGATTGTGGAAAGCACCCCGCCGGTAGCCAGTGCTGTCATCGTGCGCAGCGACAAGGAGATCCTCCGCGGGGTCCGGCTCATTCCAAGCCAACTGCCGCAGCAGGTGGTTACCTTGAAAAAAGCTGAAGGACCTTTGAGCGGCTACATAATAGGCGGCGAGGACGAGAAGCTGGCCCTCAGCCAGCTCGACACCATCTATGTCGACCTCGGTTACGAGGATGGTTTGCGGGAAGGCAACATGCTTTACATCACCCGCCCCCGAAAAAAATCCGAGGCGGCCCTTAAAGATCATGACCTGCCGTTGCCGGACGCTCTGCTCGGGGCAGCCGTGGTACTAAGCACCCATGCCGATACGGCAGCGGCCCTGGTTCTCAAATCGACTCAGGCTATCTATGCCGGCGACCAGGTCATCACACCGACCGAATAGGCGGCCACCAGAAACCAGGCATCCCGGGATGCACAAATTATCAATTACTGCAAAAAGGATTGAATAGCCGTTCAATCCTTTTTGCTTTTATTACTGACACTATCATGAACAGAGAACAACAGGACTGGCTGCGCCTGCATTTGACCAGCGGCCTCGGCCGCATTGGACTGATCCGACTGATGGATGTCTTCGGCTCACCGGCGGAAATCCTTGATGCCGGTCCGGACGCCTGGCAGCAAAAAGCGGGCATTCGACCGGCAGTAACAGCAGCATTACCGGCCCCTCACGCCCCCGAATTGCTACAAGCCACACAACTCCTTGATGAGTTGGGCGTCACTATCATCACCCTATGGGACGATGAGAACTATCCTGAAAATCTGCGAAATATCTACGATCCCCCCGCCCTTCTCTACGTTCTCGGTGCTCTTCCTCGGCAACAAGCCTTTGCCGTGGTCGGCTCCCGCCGCGCATCACCTTCAGGAAGGCGCCTGACAACGGAAATCTGCGCCGATCTGGCAGCTCGCAATATCACCGTGGTCAGCGGTATGGCAAGAGGTATCGACAGTGCCGCTCATAAGGGCGCTCTAGAGACAGGCCAAACCATTGCAGTGCTTGGTTGCGGCATCGACGTGATCTACCCGCCGGAGAACGCCGACCTGGCTCAGGAGATCATTGCCCATGGCGCACTCATTTCAGAATATCCGCCTGGCACAGCGCCGCTGCCTGGGCATTTTCCTGGCCGCAATCGCATCATCAGCGGATTGGCCAAAGGCGTCCTCATTGTTGAAGCAGCGGAAAAAAGCGGTTCTCTGCTCACCGCAGACTTTGCCCTGGACCAGGGAAGGGAAGTCTTTGCCGTACCCGGCCCTGTATTTGCCAAGACCGGCAGCGGCGTCAACCGCCTCCTCAAAGAGGGTGCTCATCTGGTTACCGGAAGCAGGGACATACTCGACATACTCTGGCCCGCCTCAGCAGCAACTCTGCCGATCCATGCCGAAGATCCGTTGCCGGACCGGTTGAGCGCTACACAGTTAAAGGTCTATCAAAGCCTTGGCGAAGAGCCGCTCCACATTGACGAACTGGCCAAGAAATGCTCCTTGACAGCCATGGAGCTTTCGGCTATTTTACTGCACCTAGAACTCGAAGGTGGAGCGGAACAGCTCCCCGGAATGCGCTATATCCGTAAAAGAACCCCCAGGCAGCGCGGAGGTTTATGACCGGGAATCCTCTTAAAGAACGGGTGCTGGCCATCGTCAGCATTATCGCCCAATATGTCGCCGAAGAGAATCGGCTTCCCTCTAGCAGCGACATTGTCGAAGACCTGCTGGCTTCGGGCTTCGAAGCCGAAGAAATCGATGCCGCTTTTCTCTGGATGGAAAACTTTTCCTCTCAGCAAAGCGACGTTTCAAACCACACCGAACTAACTATTCCCAGCCAACGTATCTTTACTCGCGAAGAGTGTCAGGCCATTTCTAGCGAAGGCCGCGGTTTTTTGACACAGATAAGGGGACTGGGTATTCTTGATGATGCTTCCCAGGAAGACATCATTCAAAAAGCCGTTCAGTTGGACGAGGACGAAATGACCCTCGCCGATGTGAAAAATCTGACCGCCTTGACTCTGCTTACCAAGTCTCACAACGATTGGTTGCGAGAGGTCGATTGCTTCATGGATGACGACTGGACGCGGTTCTACCATTGACGTCGTCAGACGGGCTGCGGACTCTGCAGCCCGTTTCTGTTAGAGCTTTTCTCGCAAGCTTCTTAAAGCCAGGCAATTTATTGTCTACAACCAATTGAGGCGTTCATGGCTAAATCACTAGTGATCGTCGAGTCTCCCGCAAAAGCCAAAACCATCGAAAAATTCCTTGGGCCAAACTACAAGGTACTGGCTTCCTACGGCCACGTTCGAGCGTTGCCCAGCAAACAGGGATCCGTCGATGTCGAAGCTGAATTTCAGCCCCTCTACCATGTTTTGCCTGAAAGCCAAAAACAAATCGCGTTGCTGAAAAAAGAGGCGGATAAAAGCGATGAAATAATCCTCGCAACTGACCCCGACCGCGAAGGTGAAGCCATCGCCTGGCACCTCCTGGAAGCCCTGGGGATCGATGAATCGGGAAAATCCCCCGCGGTCAAAAGGGTAACCTTTCATGAAATTACCAAGAATGCGGTTCAGGAGGCGGTAGCCAATCCAGGCCACATTTCAAGGGATTTGGTCGACGCCCAGCAGGCGCGCTCCATTCTCGACTATCTGGTCGGCTTCAACCTGTCTCCTTTTTTGTGGAAAAAAATTCGCTACGGTCTTTCTGCAGGCCGCGTACAATCCGTAGCCCTGCGCCTGATCTGCGAACGCGAAAAAGAGATCCAGGCCTTCAAGCCCCAGGAATACTGGACCATAGAGGCTGACCTCAAGACAGCAGAAGACAGCATTTTCCGGGCCCGACTGCATGCCGTCGACGGTAAGGCACTGAAAAAATTCGATATCGGCAACGAAACGGCCGCCACCGCCCTGGTCGACGCCCTGACCGACCAGACCATCCAGGTCGCCAACATCAAACGCACGGAGAAGAAGCGCCAACCCACGGCGCCCTTCACCACCAGTACCCTGCAGCAGGAAGCAAGCCGGAAGCTCGGTTTTTCTGCCCGAAAAACCATGAGCCTGGCACAAAAGCTCTATGAAGGCATCGACATCGGCAACGGCGCCGAAGGTTTGATCACTTACATGCGTACCGACTCGGTGGCCCTCTCTGAAGTCGCCCTGCAGGAGGCCAAAGAAGTCATCACCGAACTATATGGTGCTGAGTACGCCCTGAAAAAACCTCGCACATTCAAAAACAAGGCTAAAAACGCTCAGGAAGCTCACGAGGCGGTCCGGCCAACGATCATTGCCAACACGCCGGACAAGGTTAAACCCCACCTCAGCTCCGACCAGTACCGGCTCTATCGTCTGATCTGGATGCGTACCGTCGCTTCCCAGATGGCCGCAGCCCAACTCGATGCCACCAGTGTCGACCTCAGTGCCGGTGATCGCTTCATCCTGCGCGCCTCCGGCCAGGTGATCCGCTTCGCCGGTTTCATGAAGCTGTACATCGAGAGCAGCGACGATGCCGAGGAGAAGGACGATGGGACCCTGCCTCCGCTGAAGGAGCAGGAGGTCGTCACCTGCCAGGAACTGCTGCCGGAGCAGCATTTTACTCAGCCGCCCCCCCGCTTCAGCGAGGCCCGCCTGGTAAAAACCCTGGAAGAGTATGGCATCGGCCGGCCATCGACCTATGCTTCCATCATCAACACCCTGACCGCCCGGAAATACGCGCGGCTGGAAAAACGGGTCTTCTATCCCGAAGACGTCGGCATGGTGGTCAGCGATCTGCTGTCCAACCATTTCCAGAAGTATGTCGATTACAATTTTACCGCACAACTCGAAGAAGACCTCGATGCTATTTCCCGCGGCGAAACTAAATGGAAACCCCTACTTAAAGAGTTCTGGGAACCGTTCATCACCCTGCTGAAACAAAAGGAAACTGAAATTTCCAAGCAGGACGTCACTACCGAAAAGACCGACCGCGAGTGCCCCGAATGCAAAAAGCCCCTGGTCATCAAACTCGGCCGCGCCGGTCGTTTTATGGCCTGCAGCGGTTTTCCCGATTGCCGTTACACCGAGGCTCTGAACGGTGAAGCTAAGGAAGAACCGGTAGTGTCCGACCAGAAGTGCGATAAATGTGGCGCGCCCATGCTTATAAAGGATGGCCGCTACGGTAAGTTTTACGCCTGTTCCGCCTACCCGGCCTGCAAAAATATCCAGCCTCTGGTCAAACCCAAAGCCCTGGGAATTGCCTGCCCAGCCTGCAAGGAAGGCGAACTGCAAGAGAAAAAGAGCCGCTACGGCAAGATTTTTTACTCTTGCAACCGCTACCCCAAATGCAAGTTTGCCTTGTGGGATCTGCCCATCGAAGAGCCTTGCCCCAAATGTGATTTCCCGTTGATTGTGGAAAAGGTTACCAAGCGGGACGGCACCTATCGCAAATGTCCACAGGAAGATTGCGACTGGAAACTGGTACTGGTGCCGCCAGTAAAAAAAGCCGCGAAGAAACCGGCGGAGAAAAAAGCGGCCCCAAAAAAAACCGCAGCAAAAAAGACCACGGCGACCAAAACAAAAAAAGACTGAGCACTTCCAGCCGGCCGGACCCCAAAGTCCGGTCGGTTTTGCTTTACACACCGACACCGCACCTGAAGTCGGCATGAGGATTTAAACGTGTCCAACACTCCAAAGATCACCATAATCGGTGCCGGCCTGGCCGGCTGTGAAGCAGCCTGGCAGGCCGCCTTAGCCGGCTGTTCTGTCACCCTGTTCGAAATGAAACCGCAGCGCTTTTCAGAAGCTCATCAGTCCCCCGATCTGGCAGAACTGGTCTGCTCGAACAGTTTTCGTGGTGCCGGCATGAACAACGCCGTCGGCTGCCTGAAAGAAGAATTGCGGCGCTGCAATACCCTGTTCATGGAAGCGGCCGATGCCACAGCGGTACCTGCAGGTGGCGCCCTGGCCGTCGACCGGGACGGCTTTTCCGCCTATATTACCGAGTGTATTGCAAACCACCCCCTGATCGAACTTCAACGTCAGGAGCTGACCGAAATTCCCACCGAAGGCTTGGTAATTATCGCCTCGGGCCCTTTGACTTCCGCAGGCCTATCCGCCGAAATAGCTCGCCTGACCGGCAACGAGCACCTTTATTTTTACGATGCCATTGCGCCCATTATTGAGGCCGACTCCATCGACTTTTCCATCGCCTGGCGAGCCTCGCGTTATGGCCGCGGTGGCGATGATTATGTCAACTGCCCTCTCAATCGGGATCAATACATGTCCTTTGTGGCGGCTCTCAAAGAAGCCGACAAAGTCCCGGGACGGGATTTTGAGAAAATTATCCACTTCGAGGGTTGCATGCCGGTCGAAGAGATGGCGGCGCGGGGCGATCAGACCCTGGCCTTCGGCCCGATGAAACCGGTCGGCCTGCCCGACCCGCGCACCGGCCGAGAACCTTTTGCCGTATTACAATTACGCCAGGACAACCTGCACGCCACCCTGTACAACATGGTGGGTTTTCAAACCAAACTGACCTATCCGGAACAACGGCGCATCTTTCGCACCATTCCTGGCCTGGAACAGGCCCGCTTCGCTCGTCTTGGAAGCATGCATCGAAACACTTTCATTAACGCCCCTCGCTGCCTGCACAATGGCCTGCAATTTAAAGGGGACCCCCAGTTATTTTTTGCCGGCCAGATCACGGGCGTCGAAGGCTACGTCGAATCGGCCGCCACCGGACTGCTGGCTGGCCTTTTTGCAGCGGCGCAATTGAAGAGACAATCATTACCCCAGCCACCAGCCACTACCGCCCTCGGTGCCCTGCTGCACCACCTGGCCGCTTCCAGTCCTGAAGATTTTCAACCCATGAACGTCAACTACGGACTCTTCCCCCCGCTGGAAGGAAAACGCAGGAAACGCAGTGAGCGTCGTCTGGCCATGGCCGAACGGGCACTGACAGATATTGTCCCCTGGCGGCAAAAATTGTCCGACATTTTAATCATCCCCCCACAGCAAACCGCATAAAACGGCAGCCTGAGGCACGGTTTGTTTTTTGCAAGGCTCTGTTAGGCTCGAATATCTTCACTATCTTGGACGAATGCTCTATACTGGCCGTCAGATTCAATCGCCGGTCGAGGGCATTCAAAGGGGTTGGTGCCTGCCCCCGCAATACAAGTTGGTATTTAATGTCTGATGCTTTAAACACAACAGAGTCTCCAGAAACTCTACTGAAACGGTTTTCCGCCGCACCGGAACTTGAGCCCTTTGAGCTGGCACTCTACGACAGACAATTTTTATTGCTGGCAATCAGTTCCCCTGAAGCAGATTTATGCGGCAACCCGGTCAGCCCCTTTTGCAATCCTGTCTGTCACGCCCGAAGAGCGGCTAAACTGGCAGCCACCGAAACAGAAGATGAACCGCGCATGATTCACTGCCCAGGCAGCCTGCAGAACTGCCTGGTGCCATGTCAAAAACCAGATGGCGAGCGCATTTACCTGCTCATTGGCGGCGGCCGGGAAACGCAGGTCAATCTTCCCTACCTTGAAGAACTGGCCTGTCTAAATCAGGTGGAAGCTTTACCCCTGCTGAAACGATGGAACCGGTTGCAGCAGTTCAAAACATCGGAACTGCTGGCCGCCGGACGGACAGCGAAATCCCTGTTTTTGTCGTACACTTCCCCTTCTTCCGAGAACCACAATGCCCCCTCTGGCCAGAGCGAATTCCTGATTGATGCATTGCTTCAAGCTGACGATGTTCTGGCGGCCGCTTCAAATCGGCAAACTCTGATCGAAGCGATCAACACCCTTCTGGAACCGACCTTTGGCCCCGATTCAATTTCCTTGCTGGCGCCGGGTGAGAGCGAACCAGATCTGCACTGTCTCGACAAGTGGCCTGCTTCTACTTCAGAAGAATCAGGTTTTTTAACCAACAAAGCAGGCAAACGCGAAGATTTTCAAACCAACGACATGCAGCTGACCTGCCTGCCCTTGCAAGGGGACAATGAATTGTTCGGCAGCCTGCTTTGCTGCGGACCAACCCTATCATCCAGGGACATGCAGTTGCTGAACATCCTGACTGAACGTATCACCTGCCGCCTGCAACAGCTGACAAGCCCCCGGTCCTCCCAGGAAGCTTCCGCTCCGGATTATAGTGATTTCAATCACTTGTTGACTTTGACCAACCCTCAGGAACTCTGTCAGCATATTCTTGAGGATGCCGTCAGCCTGGTTCCTGCAAACAAAGCATCGTTGATGTTGCTCAACAGCGACGGCAGCAAACTTCATCTGCTGGCCAGCAGTGGCATGAACCAGGCAATGGCCGCCGACCTCTGCGTCCCTTCGGACCAGGGTATCGCCGGTCAAGTACTGAAAAACGGCCAGCCACTTCTGGTTGAAGACCTGGAACAGGACCCCCGTATCAGCCGCTTGCCACGCCCCCGATTTGAATCAAAAACGTTTCTGTGTTTACCTTTGACAACAGGGACCCAGCATCACGGTGTCATCTGCATGGCCGATCGACAAGATGGGCAACCCTTTAACCAGGGGGACCTGGACCGCCTGACCAAACTGGCCGGATCCAGCGCACTTCTTATCGAAAGATTATACAACCGGCAACAGGTTAATAAATTACTCGGCCAGGCCGCTCTGGATTCGGAAACAGGGGTCTACAGCGCTAATATGTTCAAACGCCGATTCACCGAAGAAGCCAGTCGAGCTACCCGCCTGAGGCAGGGTTTGGCCCTATTGTTGTTCAAGGCCGACCAATTGAATGAAGAGAACCAACAGCCAACCCGCGACCTGGCTGAACGCTTGAAAAACTTGGTTCGCAAGATGGATGTTCTCGGCCGTCTCGATAAATATCTGTTTGCCGTACTGCTGCCGGACACTGCCCGCGAGGTGGCTGTCTCCATTGCTAACCGCCTGCATAACCAAACAGACCCCGAGGGGAATGATCTGCCGAGCATTTCCTGTGGCATCTCCCACTATCCCAGCAACGGAGCGTCCTTCGACACATTGCTGCAATCGGCCAAAAGCGCCTTGAAAAATGCCCATCAACAGGGTGGCAACAGGGCCACCCTTTGTCAAAGTTCGGCCAAAAACGACAAGATCGTTTTTCTTTAAGGGCTCGCCGGACTTGACGGCCCGAAACAATAAATTAATACCTCCCGGATAACTCTCCGCCCCTGTCACCCTTTTCTGCCCTACACAATCCCCCCTCTTTTCTTACACGACTGTCTCTGTTATAAAAGCGTTCAGCGAACCTACGATGACCACTCGCCAACCTTTTTTTTCATTTTCCAGGAAAGTCCCATGGTCTCTGTTAACAAACCGTCTCTCCATAACCCCGAAACCTCCATGCTGGTCCTGGCCTCGGCTTCACCGCGGCGGAAAGAACTCTTGTCTTCCCTCGGCATCGACTTTCAGGTTGTACCCAGCCATGCCCCGGAAGAATTGCTACCGAATGAATCGCCCCGGCAGCATGTGATGCGCTTGAGCCGGGAAAAGGCCTTGGAGGTTGCCCGCCGCAAGGAAGTGCCGGGGCGATGGTTTCTCGGCAGCGATACCATCGTGTTGAGAGATGAGACCATCCTCGGCAAGCCGGCGGACGCCAAAGAGGCCTCGGCCATGCTCCATTCCCTTTCGGGGCGCAGCCATCAAGTACTGTCCGGCTATGCTATCTACGACCGCAACAGCAACAAAATGGAAGTCGAAGCGGTAACCACTCGGGTCCATTTCAAAAAGTTGACAGACCAGGAGATAGCGGGGTACATTTCCACCGGCGAGCCCTTTGGCAAAGCCGGTTCCTATGCTATTCAGGGCATTGGCGCATTTATGGTGCCGGCCATTGAGGGCAGCTACAGCAACGTTGTCGGCCTCCCCCTCTGCGAAGTGGTGGCTGCATTGGAACGTCTCGGCGCCATGCGCCTGTTTACGGAAACCGAGTGAGCGAGATCGCTCTGACCCTGGCAACACTACCTTTTTCTCCCCGGATTCGGAATAGACTATGAGCATTCAGGACAATCTTGCCGATATCAATGGAAAGATCCTGCAAGCCTGCCAAAGGGCCGGTCGCGACCCAAAAGAGGTGCGGCTTGTGGCTGTATCCAAAACAAAGCCGGCTGCAATGATCGAAGAAGCCGCCGCAGCCGGACAGCATCTGTTCGGCGAGAGCTACGCGCAGGAATTCAGCACCAAGTTCGACGAACTGGCGACCGCTGTCGAATGGCATTTCATCGGCGGCTTACAGACCAATAAAGTCAAGTACCTGCGGGGCAAGGTCAACCTGATCCACTCCGTCGACCGGCTGTCACTGGCCCAGGAGATCAATCGCCAGTGGGCAAAGATAGGACAGACTGCCGACATCCTCATTCAGCTCAACCTCGGGGCCGAGATAAGCAAGTCCGGAGCCGACGAGGCGGAACTGGAACAACTGCTGAGAAATGTGGCGGCACTGCCGAATCTGCGTATTCGCGGCCTGATGGCCCTCCCCCCTTATCTCGACGACCCGGAGGAGGTGCGCCCCTATTTCCGGCGCCTGCACCAGCTGGCCGATGTCATGCAAGGCCTCAATATTCCCGGAGTCGAATTACGTGAACTTTCCATGGGCATGAGCCACGATTTCGAGGTGGCTATTGAAGAAGGAGCGACCCTGGTCCGGGTCGGTTCGGCGATTTTCGGCGCCCGCATCTAAAGGTACCCCATGAATAACCAGCAACCCCGGGCCCTGTGGGCCTCCCGTCTCGGTTTTATTCTGGCCGCTGCCGGCAGTGCCGTCGGCCTCGGCAATATCTGGAAATTCCCTTACATCACCGGTCTTAATGGCGGCGGCGCCTTCGTCCTCGTCTACCTGGTCTGCATCGCCCTGGTCGGACTGCCGATCATGATGGCCGAGTTGATGATCGGTCGTCATACCCGCCGCGATGCGGTCGGCGCCTTCATTCAGCTTGAGGGCCGGCGTTCCTTCTGGCAAAGCGCCGGCTGGGTCAGCGTCGGCGCGGCCTTTATCATCCTCTCCTACTACTCGGTGGTTGCCGGATGGACCCTCGATTACGTCTATCGCGCTCTCATCGGCAGTTTCAGCGGCCAACCGCCCGAAGTGGTGGAAAGCCTGTTCGACGGCCTGATCGCCGACGGGTCACGGCAGATCGCCTGGCATCTGCTGTTCATTGTTCTCTGCCTGGGTATCGTTATCGGCGGGGTTCAGAAAGGGATTGAGCGCTGGAGCAAGATCCTCATGCCGCTGCTGTTCGCTTTGCTGGTGCTGCTGTTCGCAAACGGCATGTTCAGCGACGGCGCCCTTGAAGGCCTGGCGTTCATGTTCCGCCCCGACTTTTCCAAACTGACCCCCGGTGCGGTGCTGGAGGCCCTTGGCCACGCCTTCTTCACCCTTTCGCTGGGCATGGCGGCCATGATTACCTACGGCTCTTACCTCAGCCGCCAGGAGAACCTCTTTTCCGCCGGCCTGCGGGTCGCCCTGCTCGATACCGGCATCGCCCTGATGGCGGGCCTGGCGATCTTTCCGGTGGTTTTTGCCGTCGGCCTGGAACCGGCAGCAGGGCCCGGGCTTATTTTCAAGACCATTCCGGTGGTTTTTTCTCAGCTTCCAGGAGGCTATTTGCTGGCCATCCTCTTTTTCCTGCTTTTGTCCTTTGCCGCCCTGACCAGCGCCATCTCCCTTCTCGAAGCCCAGGTCGCTTACCTGATCGACGAACGGGGCTGGGGCCGGGGCAAAGCCACCGGCGTCCTTGCAGGACTGGCTTTTGTGGTCGGCCTCCCTACCGCCCTTTCCTACAACACACTGGACGAATGGCACCTTATCGGTGAGCGAACCTTCTTCGATTCGGTGGACCTCCTCGCTTCCAACTATCTGCTACCTATCGCCGGCCTGCTCATCGCCCTCTACGTCGGCTGGTTCTGGAAGGGCGCCGAAGAGAAGGAAGAACTCATGGCCGGCGGTGCCGGCTGGGTCTATCCGGTCTGGCATTTTCTGATCAGGTATGTGGCGCCTTTGGCGGTAGCGGTTATCCTGTATTACAAGATGGAAGAAGCCGGCGCCTTTAACTGGCTTGACGCCATTTTTGGCTAATATCCCTAACCCCCCGGGGAGACGAGACATGCAGTTCGACACATTTCTTTTCGACCTCGATGGCACCCTTATCGATTCCCTGCCCGATCTGGCAACTGCCGTCAACCTGTTGCGCGGCGAACATTCCATGCCCCCCTTACCTCGAGAAACCGTTGCTCAACTGGTCGGGGATGGTGCGACTATGCTGGTACGTCGAGCATTGCCGGAAGAAACTTTTTCCGACCAACAGGTACAGCGTTTTTTAAGCCTGTATCAAACACATATGCTGGACGAAACCCGACTTTTTCCAGGCATTGACAACTTTCTCATGCAGCATCAGGGCAAAAAAATGGCGGTGGTAACCAACAAACCCTACGATCTCAGTCTGAAGATCATCTGCGAACTCGGTCTCGATCCCTTTTTCTGCACCATCATCGGCAGCAACGGCAAATTACCTAAAAAACCCGATCCCCGGCCGGTACTTCAAGCCCTGCGTGAGCTGGAGAGCTCCCCTGAAACCGCGGTGATGATCGGCGACCATCACACCGACCTGCGGGCCGGACAGGCCGCCGGTGTCAAAACCTGTTTCTGCGCCTTCGGCTACGGTAACGACAATGGCTTAACTTACGACTATTTAGCCGAAACAACAGGTGACCTGTTGGATCTGTTCCCCGCGGAAAACCCTTGGTAAACTCCGAATCTCGTCTTTCCCAACGGGAGATCGCTTTCTTTTTCTTTCCGTTGCTGCTCAACGTGCAGTTGATGAGCCTCTCCCATTCCCTCATCAATGGCGCCCTGGCGCGTCTCACCCAACCGGTCATCACTCTGGCCGGGTTTTCTATTGCGATCGTGCTGCACCTGTGCCTTGCCTCGCCAGCCTACCAGAACCACACGATCGCTATCGCCCTGGTACGCGGGCGACGTTCTCTGTTCGGGGTCGGACTCTACGTTTTGGCTGTCGCCCTTTATGTTTCGGTACTTTTGGCCCTTGTCGCCTACACTCCCCTTGGGAAGCTGGTTTTTGAACAGTGGCTTGGGGCCAGCCCGGCAATTGCGGACGAAGCACTCTCAGTGCTGGCAATTTTGACCTTTTTGCCCTTTTTTACCGGTCTAAGAGGGCTCTGCCAGGGCATCGTGATTCGCGCCCGACGCACCGGCCTGGTTTCCCTGGCCACCTTGATCCGAATTCTGTCCCTTCTCGTTTTTTTAATGCTCGGCCGACGGTGGTTCAACGGAGCGGCTGTCGGCGCCTTCGGCCTATTGGCTTGTATCGTCGTAGAAACGACTTTCATGATCTGGTTTGCCTGGAAAGGCTATACCCCCTGTGCGGATGAGGGCGAAAAAAGTCTGGGTGCTATTTTCCGCTACGCTCTCCCTCTGTCCTTTTCTTCGGCGATGCAACAAACCGTGCCCCTTATGATTAGTGCCATCATCAGCCGTCTACCCGACAGTGCACCTGCTCTGGCCGCCTTTGGCATCATTCGCGGTTTTATCTTTTTACTGGCCGGACCGATGCGTAACCTGCAACAGGCCTACCTGACACTGGTTAAAGGGCGCGTTGATTCCCAAACCCTGGCAACATTCTATCGGTGGGTCGCTTTGGGCATGGGACTGATCACCCTTTCCATCGCCTACCCTCTCAATGAGATGGTGTTGGGCAAGGCCATGGGACTTAACGAGAATCTGCGCCATTATATCTCCTTGCCCCTGGCGTTCTGTGCCCTTTACCCAGCTTTCTCAGGAATTATCTATCTCTATCGCGGCGTTTATTCGGCCAATCACCGCACCGTTTTTCTCAGTTGGTCGACTCTCTGCAAGGTGGCCTATCTCTGTCTATGCTGGCTGCTTCTGACACTCAAATCCATGACCATTCCCGGTGTCGCCCTGGCAATTTTTCTCCTCCTGTCCTGTGAGTTATGCGAGGTCTGGTACCTTCGTAGTCGCCTGAAATTCCTTGCATAATTGGTTACGGCTGCCTACAATGGAGCAAGGAGGCGGCAATGAAAAAAAAACATCCTTGCCCCGATTGCCGGCGATGCCTTTGGTGCACGGACACCCGCTGTTCCGTCTGCCTGCGCGAACCAAAATCGTGCCAACGGAAACTTTCACAAGCGGAACAGATCGCCCTTTACGAAAGCATCAACCGCGCTCACCAGCAGCAAAAAACGGAGGTTCGCATGAAAAAGCGCGCCCTGTTTCTCTGCACGGACAACTCCTGTCTCAGCCCTATGGCAGCAGCCCTGGTAAATTTTGATTTAGGCGATAGCCTGGAAGCTGTTGCTGCAGGAATGACAACCCAAAACTTAGACGGCCATGCCAGAAAGGTCATGGCCGAACTCGGGATTGATCTCGACTCGCAGGAATCCAACTGCCTCAGCCATTATGAACGGGAACCCTTCGATTACGTCATCACCCTGAGCACCGGGGCGGAGGAAAACTTCCCCCTCTACTTCGGCGGCGTGAAACGGCACACTATGAACTATACCGACCCGCGCCGAACCGAAGGAAGCCAGGAACAGATCGAGACCGAATTTCGAAAAACCCGCGACGCTCTCCGTCAGCAGCTTGGTGACTTCTTCCGCCAACAGCTGGCACCACAGTAACCCGGCAGCCTGAAAACAACTGTTTATAAAAGCGCCCTTCCGGGCTGCTCGATCTGGCGCCTAAACTACGGCAACGACTTCTATATGAATGCTCCCAAGGAATTACCCGCTTACGTCATAAACGCCATTTTTGTCCTCGGCCTTTTTTCTTCCATCTGCTTTCGCGTGCTGCTCATCGCCGACGCCCTCTATCCGGCCCTGTTTCGTCCCATCTGGTACGGCGGGGTTCTCGGTTACTGCGGTTTCTTTCTGCACCGCTATCGCATCACCCGAAAACGCAAAAATGCCATCCGCGGCATGGACCTGATCGCCAAGGTCAACCAGAACAGCCTCGGCGCAGAAGACCAGAAGGCCGTCAGCTATATCCTCTCCTCCATCGATCACAGCAAAGAGGGGCTCAATTATCTGATTATTTTTGTTCTCTCGGCTTTAGCAATTGCTGTAGATATTTACCTCAGCTACTGAGTGTCTTTAAAAAAAAACGCCGCCCGAACTGGGCGGCGTTTTCTGTTCGTTTAAAGGCGGGTCTCACTTACGGCCCAACTCCTGAGAGCGTTGTGCCGCGCGAATCACCGCCTCCATCAAAGCAGCCCGTAAACCTTTTTTCTCCAAGGTCTTCACCGCTTCAATGGTCGTTCCGCCGGGGGAACAAACTTTATCCCTTAAAAGCGCCGGATGCTCTCCGCTCTCCATAACCAGCTTGGCAGCACCAAACACGGTCTGGGCGGCCAACTCCAACGCAGCATCCATGGTCAGGCCCTGCTGTACGCCACCTGCCGCCATGGCTTCAATGACAGTATAAACGTAGGCAGGACCAGAACCGGACAGACCGGTCACGGCATCCATCTGCCCTTCGCTGACTGTCTGTACTATTCCCACCGCCTCAAACAGGTGCCGGGCCGTCAACAGATCGTCTTCACTCGCGTGACTACCACGGCAAATCGCCGTAGCGCCTGCACCAACCAGAGCCGGGGTATTGGGCATCACCCGAATGACCCTTGGTTTGCCGCTTAAATACCCCTCCAAGGCCTGGCTGGTCACGCCGGCAGCAATAGAAATCAGCAATTTGTTCTCATCCAAAGCGCTGGAGATTTCGGGCAACACCAACGGTACGATTTGCGGCTTGATCGCCAGCACCACAACTTGGCTGGCGGCCACTACCTCTGCAGCAACGGCTCTGGCGTCTATGCCGTAACGCTCAGTTAACTGCAGTCGACGACTCTCGACAGGTTCGGCAACCAGAATATCGGCAGCCGGAAAAGCTCCCTCGATAAGTCCTTTAATAAGAGCTTCTCCCATGTTACCACCACCGATAAAACCGATTTTTCCGATGGATATCATAGTGTACGAATCCTTTCCTAAAAGGCTGTTGAAAACAGCTACTTGAGATATCTGTTGATTGCAAGTAAATATAATTATTCGACCACTGTCAAGAAGAGCCACCCTTTTAGGATGAAAAGGGGAACTCTTTTCGTTAGATACAGCCTGTTCTCAAAGTTTTTTTCGATGCTTTTTTTGTTGACAGACTCGTCCTTTGAAGAGTATATAGCACACCTTACTAAACAGACTGTTTAGCAATGGTAAACTTTTGTCGCTGAAGACAACCGCAACCAGGCAGGAGAACATCGTGAGGATCGGACAAAATCTGAAAAAGCTGCGCAAGGCTAACTCCCTGACCCAGGAAGAATTAGCCAGCCGCGCCGATCTGACCAAAGGCTATATTTCGCAATTGGAAAACGATGCCACCTCACCGGCAATCAGCACCCTTAAAGACATCCTTGATGTTTTCGGTGTTTCAATCTCCGAATTCTTCGATCATCCGCAGGAAAGCCAGGTGGTTTTCGGTAAGGAAGCGACGGTGGTCTCCACCGATGAGGACGGAATCCGGGTCGAGCTGCTGGTCCCCGGCGCCCAGAATCGCACCATGGACCCGGCCCTGGTCACCCTTCAGGCCGGCGAAGCCATGGAGGAGCAGGCCATTCATGAGGGTGAGGAATTCGGCTATCTGCTCAGCGGCCGTATCGAACTGACTCTGGACGACAAGGCTTATACGGTTAAAAAGAACGAATGTTTCTTCTTCCCCTCCGACCGCAGACATGCGGTCAAGAACACTGGAAAGGGAGCGGCGAAGATCTTGTGGGTGGTAACTCCGCCCACCTTCGATTATTAACGAAGTTGCTCTTTCGGTAGTAATACCGCTAAAAAGAGCTGCGCAAACAATTTTTCAGCCAACTATCACTAGAGGAACAAACCAATGAGCAAAGTGCTAATTATCGGTGCAGGTGGCGTAGGCCGGGTTGTTGCCCATAAATGCGCCCAGGCAAAAGAGGTTATTACCGAAATTACCCTGGCTTCCCGGACCAAGTCCAAATGCGACGCCATCGCCGCGGAGATCTCTCATTTTCCCATCAAAACCGCTCAGGTCGATGCGGACAATGTTCCCGAGCTGGTAGCCCTGATCAAGCAAGAGAAACCCCAGCTGGTGCTCAACGTGGCCCTGCCCTATCAGGACCTGACCATCATGGACGCCTGCCTGGAAACGGGCGTCGACTACCTCGACACCGCCAACTACGAACCGCTCGATACTGCCAAGTTCGAGTACAGCTGGCAGTGGGCCTACCAGGACCGCTTCAAGGAAAAGGGTCTGATGGCCCTTCTCGGCAGCGGTTTCGATCCCGGTGTGACCAACGTCTACACCGCCCTGGCGGCCCAAAAGTACCTGGACGAGGTGCAGGAGATCGACATCATCGATGCCAACGCAGGCGACCACGGCCAGCCCTTCGCCACCAACTTTAATCCGGAGATCAACATCCGCGAGGTGACCGCGGCCTGCCGCCACTGGGAAAACGGCGACTGGGTCGAAACTGCGCCACTGGGCACCAAGCAGAGCTTCGATTTTCCTGAGGGCATCGGCCCGATGAACATCTACCGCATGTACCACGAGGAGATGGAATCGCTGGTCAAGCACATTCCGACCATCAAAAAAGCCCAGTTCTGGATGACCTTTTCCGACAACTACCTCAAGCACCTCGAGGTGTTGCAAAATGTCGGCATGACCCGTATCGACGAGGTCGAATACCAGGGCCAGAAAATCGTGCCCCTGCAGTTTCTCAAGGCGGTGCTGCCCGATCCCGGCAGCCTCGGCCCGCTGACCAAGGGTCGCACCTGCATCGGCGTCATCGCCCGCGGACTCAAGGACGGCAAGCGCAAACAGGTTTACATCTACAATATCTGCGACCACCAGGCCTGCTACAAGGAAGTCAATTCCCAGGCTATCAGCTACACCACCGGCGTACCGGCTACGGTCGGCGCGCTGATGATGCTGACCGGCAAATGGCGCGGCGAAGGGGTCTTCAACATGGAGCAGTTCGATCCCGAACCGTTCCTGGAAACCCTCGCAACTATGGGCTTGAAGACCCAGGTTATCGATGGCGGCGACTGGCCGGAGCTGTAATCTTTTGAGAGTAAAGAAAGGCACAATCGTTCTCACGCTCGTTCGCTTCGCTCACTAAAGCCGCAAAGGCGCAAAGAGAGGCAAAATCGATTTTCTTGGCGGATTTGCGGCTTGAGCGACTGCAAGAAGCGGGCGTGAGGCGATTTTGAAAGTTTTTTTGACTGAAGGTATTTTTCAGAGGCAATAAGTGACCGGTATCGATATCCCGAAAATCCTCGAGCTCGCCCCGTCACCGGCGTTCGTCATCGACCTCGGCAGATTGCGGCACAACCTGGCCATCCTGGACCGGGTGCAGCAACGCAGCGGAGCCAGAATCCTGCTGGCCCTCAAAGCCTTCTCCCTGTGGCCGGTTTTTCCGCTGATCCGCGAAACGCTACACGGGGTCTGTGCCAGTTCTCCCTGGGAGGCCCGCCTCGGCCGCGAGGAGTTCGGCCGC
>NPIE01002205.1_pt1 | contig 47657 bp, 39 predicted proteins | sample 8637661 | NCBI WGS metagenome assembly NPIE01 (sample SAMN07420842, study PRJNA396082) | bioreactor metagenome | isolation source: sample BA12 brine-fed electro-methanogenic bioreactor BA | place: Japan: Kochi | collected 2016-12-09 | reverse complement strand
AACCCGGCCTTCCGAGGGTGCGTGCAGGACTTCTCGGCCCTCGCCGAAAAGTGCCACGAGCACAAGGCGCTGCTGGTCATGTCGTTCTACCCCGTGTCGCTCGGGCTCGTGAAGACCCCCGGTGAGATGGGCGCCGACATTGCGGTGGCGGAGGGCCAGTGCCTCGGCATGCCGCTGGGCTTTGGTGGCCCCTACCTCGGCATCATGGCGACACTGCACAAGCACGTGCGCCGTATGCCCGGGCGTATCGCCGGGATGACCGAAGACACGAAAGGCCGGCGCGGGTTCGTGCTCACGCTTCAGGCCCGGGAGCAGCACATACGCCGCGGCAAGGCCATGTCGAACATCTGCACGAACCAGGCGCTCATGGCGCTTCGGGCACTGATTCACCTGTCGCTGCTGGGCAAGCACGGTTTGCGGCAGGTGGCGGTGGCCTGCCATTCGAAGGCCGAGTACCTCAAGGCGCAGGTTGCCCAGTTCGCCGAAATCCTGAACCCCGGCGCCACGTTCAACGAGTTTGCCGTGCGCCTCGACAAGCCGGCCGGCGGCGTGGTGAAGGCACTGCGCGCGCAGGGCTTCCACGCCGGGCTCCCGCTCGCCGGTGTGGGCGAAGGGGATGAGAATGACCTGCTCATCGCTGTGACCGAAAAGCGCTCCCGCGAAGAACTCGACGCCTTCGCCGAGGCGCTGAAGGAGGCCGCATGCAACTGATATTCGAAAAGTCTGTTTCCGGCCGCCGCGCCATCGAGTTCGATTGTCTCGATGTGCCCGAGGTGGCTTTCCCGGAAGAATTGTCGCGGGCGGAAGACGCGGCCCTGCCGGAGCTNNCAGCGAGGTGGTGCGCCACTTCACGCACCTCTCGCAACGCAACGTGGGTATCGACGACACGTTCTACCCGCTCGGCTCGTGTACGATGAAGTACAACCCGAAGGTGGCCGAGCGCGTGGCGGCGATTCCCGGCTTTGCGAACCTGCACCCGCACCAGAGCTCGAGCCCGGCCTACGCGAACTCCGTGCAGGGGGCTTATGCCCTCGTGCACGACATCGAGCGGTTGCTGGCCGAGATCGCCGGTATGAAGGCGGCCTCGCTCCAGCCCATCGCCGGGGCGCACGGCGAGCTCACGGGAACCTTGCTCATCGCGGCGTATCACCGCGACCACGGCAACACACACAAGGACACCATACTCATTCCCGACTCCGCGCACGGGACCAATCCCGCGAGCGCGGCCATGGCGGGATTCAAGGTTACGGAAATCCCTTCAAATGAACGCGGAGTCACCGACTTCGCGCGCTTCGAAGCGGCATTGGGCGACCATGTGGCGGGCATCATGCTGACCTGCCCCAACACGCACGGGCTCTTTGAGCCGGAGGTGCACCGCATCGCCGAGGCCGCGCACGCCGTGGACGCGCTGCTCTATTACGACGGCGCGAATCTCAACGCCATCGTCGGGCAGTGCCGCCCGGGGGACTTGGGCTTCGACGTCATGCACTACAACCTGCACAAGACCTTCGCCACGCCCCATGGCGGTGGGGGCCCCGGCGCCGGCCCGGTCGGTGTCCGCGACCATCTCGTCCCCTTCCTGCCCGTCTCGATCGTGGTCAAGCGCGCCGACGGGACCTACGCCCTCGAATACGACCGGCCCAAGTCCATCGGCTACGTCGCCCCGTTCTATGGCAACTTCGGGATCGTCCTGCGCGCCTACGTCTACATCCTGCTGCTCGGCAAGAAGGGCCTCGCCCACGTCGCTGAGAATGCGGTGCTCAACGCCAACTACATCCGCTGCAAGCTCAAGGACCACTACGCGCCCGCCTTCGACGCGCTCTGCAAGCACGAGTGCGTCTTCAGCACGACGGAGAAGATGGCCTCCAACGGCGTCCACGCCATCGACATCGCCAAAGCCCTGATCGATCGAGGCTTCCATCCCCCCACGGTCTACTTCCCGACCATCGTCAAAGAGGCCATGATGATCGAGCCGACCGAGACCGAAAGCAAGGAGACGCTCGACGCCTTCATCGCCGCCATGATCGAGATCGCCGAGTGCGCCGAGACCGACCCCGAACAACTCAAGGCTGCCCCCGTCACCACCCCCGTCTCGCGCCCCAACGAAACCGCCGCCGCCAAAAACCTCAACATCGCCTACCTCGATTGAGGGACAAGGTGATGGCCGCCTCGATCCGAGAGTCTACGGTAGAGTGGAGTTCGGACTACTGAGTTGCTTGAGGTACGCGGACAAACCGTGGGTGACTTCAGTCGGCGGCGCTTCTGAGCTTCTTGACGTTCTCCTCCCTCAGCACCAACTGTACCGGGCTGGGCAGGGTATCCTTGACCACCATCAGTTCCCCCAGCGGCTCATCCGTGTATTTCGTTCGTTTTCTCATATAGCAATGCCGTGCCTGGCTTGGTTCTCTCTATCCTTGGCGGAAGTAGCTGCCCGTCGATTTGGTGAACAGCTTCCATCCGTCGGCGGTCTCGTGGAACAGCAGGGCGGGACCGTCCGTGAAGACTACGATCATGGCCCCTTCGACTTTTTGGTGGAACAGTTGTTCCAGCTTCTCCGCCTGGCTGGTATTGACCTCGATGGATTGGATCGTCGCCTTGGCGATTTCTTCCAGGTCTCCAGGCTTTTCCACCAGCCGTTGGCGCCGTTGCTCCTGTCTCTGGGCGATGGTCAGCTCTCTGCTGTCGATCTCCTTCTTCGTCTCGTCGTCCCAGAACGCAACATAGCCGTCGACGTCGTTCGCCTTGCACATCTGCTGCAAGGACAGAAACGCCGCACGAACCTGCTCGATCGGGTCCTCCGATCCGCCCGGATGGCGCGCCGCAGTAGAAACCGCCTCAGATGCACTTGGAGTCGCCGCTGGCTGCCCACGGTTCGTTGTCGAAGGCTCGCCCTGCACCGAACTCACATCCGCCTCCTCCCCCGTCTGATCCTCGGGCTTGCCGCAGCCCCACAGCAGAAAGGACAGGGCCAGTGCCGTGACGCCAAAGACGATCATGCCACGCCTCTTCATGACAATCTCCCTTCCACACACACGACTCTTCTCACCAGAACCGCCGCGCGGTCCCATGTGCACGGTCCACCCCCACCCTCCAAGACGTTTATCCAATCGCTTCGTTACCGCACCCATGCCTTTTTCACGTCTTCAATCTACCGATCAGGCTGCTGGCCCACTGGCGGGCGCGGTCGATCTGACCGCCTTCGAGCAGATCGGCGCCGTTGGCCTCCGGCGCGCCCCGCAGGGCGACGAAGAACGTTTCCGGCTCGGCAATGGGCGTGCCGCCCAGCCGTCGCAGGCGACGCAGCAGTTTGGGCGAGGCCCTCAGATGCCGGAAGGGCCACCTCCGCACCGTCGTATCGAAGGCCGCGACCGATTTGCCCGCCAGCAGGTGCGCCCGTTGGGCCTGGAGCACGCTGGTGACCTCCTGGGGCACCGTAAACGCATGCGTCGGAGTGCCCACCACGACCAGGTCCACGCCCGCCCAATCGACGCCCGCAAATTCGTCGATCCCCACCACGCGGACCTCACCCGCCTCTCGCATCGTCTCACCCATCGCCTCCGCCACCCGCCGCGTATTGCCGAACTTCGAAAAATACACAATCACCGTTCCCATGATTCCTGCCCTCTCAATGGGCTGCCAGATATTGAGGTTCCATCCCTGCATGATACAGTGAAATCCCGAAAACAACACCGTGCTTGTCTGTCTTGAGGGCATCTCAAGACCAGGAGAAGGCCATGACTTGCCATATCTGTGGAGGAACGCTTCAAGCACGCCGTACCACGCTGCCGTTCAAGCTGGATGACGACCGTACTGTCATCATCAAGGATCTGCCGGTTCTTCAGTGTGACAATTGCAGCGAGTACGTCATCGAGGATGCCGTAATGGAGAAGGTCGACGCGATCGTGAGCGGCGTCGACACCACCGCCGAACTCGAAACCCTCCGCTACGTTGCCTGAGAGGTGCTCCGCCTGTGACATCGTAGCGACAGGCTGTAATCAACGTGCCCGCGATGCGCTCATGGTCGCATCATGGTATCGGAGCAGGAGCCGCGCAATTCGGGGGTGCCGCAGGCTCTCTCTCGCTTCCACGAAATAGTCAATCGCATAGCACAGCAGCAAACCGCCCACCACGCCCAATGCCACACCTGTGGTCAGCGCCGTCCATGGTGTCGTGCCTGAGAAACCGAGGACGTCCGATCTCGCGAACCGCAGCCACAGCCAAAAGAGCGTGACCTGAACTGCGGCTAGAGGGACGAACACAAGGGACCATCTTCTCTGACGTCTCACGAGGTTGCGTGCCAAGGCAACGCACTCCTGATCCGTCCGAGCCTTCAACGCAAAGTCCCGACGAAACATCCAGCGCACCGTCTTCGATCGCAGCGAGCCTTCCGCGAAGCCAGGCCACTCGTCCTCGGCAGTCTCTGTGCAGATCTGGGCTTCGTCACCTTCCTCCCCCAGTCCATCGTAATACCGGATCATGAGTCGTTCCAGCCTGGGCCCGTGAAAGACCCGCCGTGCCCAGACCAGACTGAAGACGCCGAGAGGCAACGACAATCCCGCCTTGTAGGTGAGCAGGATGGCAATGTCCAAGCGCGGATTGGTGTCAGACACGATGGCACGTGCGACCCCCGCCATCACCAGGCTGGGCCAGACGATGCCGAGGACGACCAGCAGCAGAAACAGCACCATGTGGCGCCGAAATGCCCCATGGCGATTCGCCAGCCACGCTCGAACGCCCTCTACGTATTCCTCGTCCGTTCGGGATTCAGACAGCAGTCTCATTTCATCGAGAACTCCGCAGTTCCACATACGCCTGAACTACCACTGCAACTGTAGCGGAGCAGGGCAGAGCGGTCAAGACGTTCGCGGAGGCTCTCCGTCGGCGATCACAGGAGACATACGAAATGGCAGGTATAATGCGTCCTGGGCTTGATGGGTCAGAACACACCTGTGGTTCAGTCTGGACAAAAAAAAAGGCCCCGCGTATGGACGGGGCCTTCTTGTGCTTTGGCCTGGTGGGGTCTAGCTGGGGGTGACGTTGGTCGCGCACGGGCCCTTCTTGCCCTGCCCGACCTCGAACTCCACCGCTTGGCCCTCACTGAGGGAGGCGTAGCCCTGTGTCCTGATCTCGGAATGATGGACGAACAGATCGTCGCCGCCGCCGGTGGGGCTGATGAAGCCGAAACCCTTGCTCTCGTTGAACCATTTCACTGTACCTGTTGCCACGTGTCTTACTCCTGAGGCCGATCCGGCCTGTAAACGTACGTTCCCTCTGCTCTTGAACGGGGGCAAACTCCGAGGGAGGAAAGTCTACTCCTTTAGAAGGGTTGCATGGTACCCGGCTGCGTCCCATATGTCAACAAAATAAATCCTAAAAATATCAAATTCTCACCGCAGCGCTGCACGAGCGGTACGACCCTGCCGAATGGGAGAGAACGGCCGGTACGAATGCGGCGTATCATCAAGACCGATCCGCTCCGCGAAATCCCTTGTGTCGGCGTGCCGAGGTGGTATAATGGACAACCTGCGGCGGACGGCAAGGGGAAAAAAACGCCGCCGAGCGATGGGGGTGGGTAGACGGTCCACAGCGACCTTCCCGAGGGCGTCGATGAGCCCGAGGCGGCAACCCTCAGGTTGATCTGGCAACGCACGATAACGTAGGCGGATCGTTCTCCACGGAGCCGACGACGGCCCCGAAAAAACGATCGACCGCCGGTTTCGAGGTGTACCATGACGAATGACGAATACCGCAAGTCGCGCGGCACGAACAAGCCGTTCACCGCGTCCGAGGAGCAGATCAAGCTGACCTGGAACGAGTCGGTCCGCAAGGAGAAGTACCCCTACAAGAAGCCGAATCCCTCGCCCGAGGCCGCGCCGAAAGAGAGTTAACCGGGCGTCCCCTCTCGATTGTCTGGCGGCTCCCCACATCGGCAGATCGGCTCCGAAGAACGCCACATTCGCCCCCGGCGGGCTTATCGCTTACTGGGAAAGCGGTTACGCGCGTGCGGCTTGCGCTTCGGACATAGAAATGAATTCTGCTGGCAGGGGTTGAGGCGCCGGCGATTCCCGCTATAATGGCCCCTTCGTATCGAACCCGAATCCGGAAACTGACGATCGGAGACCGATGAACATGGCAGAAGTGCTGAAGGGCAACGCAGTCGTAGGGCAGTCGGGCGGACCGACGGGCGTGATCAACGCCTCGCTGGTCGGCGTCATCGAGGAAGTTCGCAAACACCCCGAGATCGAGAACCTGTACGGCGCCGTGCACGCGGTGGCGGGCATGGTCAAGGACGAGTTCATCGACCTGGGCAAGATCGGCACCGAGACGCTGGAGACGGTGGCGACCTCGCCCTCGTCCGCGCTGGGGTCGAGCCGGGACAAGCCCGACGCCGACTATTGCCGCAAGATCATCGAGGTCTTCAAGAAACGCAACGTGCGGTACTTCTTCTACATCGGCGGCAACGATTCCGCCAACACCGCCCACATCCTCAACACCGTCGCCGACGAGACGAACTACAACATCCGCGCCTTCCACGTGCCCAAGACCGTCGACAACGACCTGCTCGTGACCGACCACTGCCCTGGCTACGGTACGGCCGCGAAGTTTGTGGCCCAGGCCCTGATGGGCGACGACTTGGACAACCGCGCACTGCCGGGCGTCAAGATCGACGTCATCATGGGCCGCCACGCCGGTTTCCTGACCGCCGCGGCTGCCCTCGGCAAGCAGCGTGAGGACGATGGTCCGCACCTGGTGTATGTCCCCGAGCGACCCGTCTCCATGGACAAGCTCCTGGCCGATGTGGACGCCGTTTACAAGCAGTATGGACGATGCGTCATCGCCGTCAGCGAAGGCATCTGCGACCACGACCACAAGACCTGGGCGGAGAAACTCGCCGAGAACGAAGAGCGTGACGCCCATGGCAACATCCAGCTCTCGGGTACCGGCGCCCTGGCCGACTTCCTGGCTGGACAGATCAAGGGCAAGCTCAAGATCAAGCGCGTTCGCGCCGATACCTTCGGTTATCTCCAGAGAAGCTACGCCGGACTGCAGTCCAAGGTGGACGTCGACGAGGCCCGTCGGTGCGGCCGCCAGGCGGTGCTGTACGCGACCGAGTACGACAGCGGGTCGGTCGCGATGAAACGGATCGGCGAGGGCGACGCCTACGCGATCGAGCTGTTCCGCACCGAACTGAAGAACGTCGCCGAGAAGACCAAGTCGATGCCCGACGAGTTCATCAATCCCGACGGCAATGGCGTCACCGATACCTACGTCCAGTATGCCATGCCCCTCGTCGGCGGACTGCCCAAAACCGAATACCTCGGCACGCGTCCCCGAATCTAAACGTAAGACCGCGCCACTTCAGGCCCCGCCCATGCACCTCTGTGACATGGCCGGGGCCTTCTTCTTTGCGCGTCGTGAGACGACAAAGCGCTGGCGTCCTCTTCGGTGTTGAAAAAAGTCGTCGGTGTCGCCAGGCCGATCTGCGACAGAATCCGTTTCCCAGAAAAGTACCTGAGAAGCATGGCCCATGCTCGCATTTTGAAAATAGAGATTTGCGCCGCCATCCGCTCGGCAAAACCGCTCGGGTCCCAGAGGCTCCAATCACTCTCCAGGTTGCCCCTAACTTGAGCCTCTGCCCAATCGGTTTTGCCGACAGTAGACTCGCTGAAGTCCTCGACCCACAACGCACTCCACAGAGCCTGAAAAAAGTGCTCCTGTCGACATTCGGCGGTAGGGGCGAGGCATGCCTCGCCCTTGCGATTCCGTGATGGGGCAACGATGGTGTCGCGTGTCATTGCCGTTGATACACGATGCGCCCGCCGACGAGGGTGGTGTCGACCTGGGCGTCCATGATCTCGCCTGTCGGGATCGTGAGCAGGTCGCGGTCGAAGATCACCAGGTCCGCCAGACAGCCCGCTCGTATCCTGCCCTTGCGATCCTCGGTGAACTCCGCGTAGGCGGCGCCCAGCGTGTAGAGTTCGATGGCTTCTTCCATCGTCAGCCGCTGGTCGGCAAACCAGCCCTCGCCCGGTTCGCCCGCCCGATCCTTGCGAGTCACCGCCGCATAGAGCCCCTCCAGCGGATCGACCGGCTCGACAGGCCAGTCCGTGCCAAAGGCGATATGGGCGTCCGCCTCCAGCAGGCGTTGCCAGGCATAGGCGCCCCGGCAGCGATCCCGTCCGATGCGCTTCTCCGCAAAACGCTTATCCGTGATGCAATGTGTCGGTTGCATCGATGCGATCACGCCAAGCGCGCCAAAGCGGGCGATGTCCCCGTCCGACAGCAACTGGGCATGTTCGATCCGATGCCGGCTGTCGCGCACCCCGTTGGCCTGCCTGGCCTTCTCATAGGCGTTCAGCACCCAATGGTTGCCCCTGGTGCCGATGGCATGGACGCCGATCTGAAAGCCCAAGGCGTCCGCCATCACGATGCGGCGCTCCAGTTCGTCATACCCCATCTGAGGCAGGCCCGACGTTTCGGGATGATCCGCGAAGGGCTCGAACATCAGCGCGGTCCCCGACCCGAGCGTGCCGTCGATGAAGCCCTTGAGGTAGCCGAAGCGAATCCAGTCTTTCTCAGGCGGATACCGACGACGCAGCTCCTCCAGCGTCGCGAATCGCTGGCGGCGCGCCGGCAGTTCCATGTCGACCGTCACGCGGAGCGTGAGCTTGCCCTCGTCGCGAAACCGCTCGAACAAATCGAAATCGCCGTTGAGGTGCTGGATGCTGGTCACTCCCGTCCGTCGGGCCTCCGCCAAGGCCTCTTCCAGCCCTCGTTCGTCCAGGGCACGTTGCTCGCTTTCGGAAGGAGCGTAGTCGCCCAGCTTGAGCAGGCTCTGCGCCGCCTCCTTCAGAATGCCCGTTGGCTCGCCCGTCTGCGGATCGCGGACGATCGTCCCGCCCGATGGATCGGGAGTGCGCGTCGTAATCCCCGCCTTGCGCAGCAGGAAACTGTTGACCCAGATCGAGTGCCCGTCCACGCGGGACAGCGCCACCGGATGGTCCGGCGCCACCGCGTCTAACGTCTCCTTCGTAGGCCAGGCCTTGTCCGTGAATCGCTCGTGGTCCCAGCCCCGCCCTCGAATCAACGTGCCGGCCGGCAACTCGGCCGCGCGGGCCCTGACCTTCTCCTGCACCTCGCCCAGCGTGTTGGCGTCGCGCAAATCGACGTCGAGCATGCCTCGCCCACCTTCTACGAAGTGGATGTGCGCGTCGTTAAACCCCGGCGTAATCAGCCTGCCCCTGGCGTCGATAATCTTCGTCCGCGCCGCATCGATATAGGCCAGCACGTCCGCGTTGGACCCCACGAACAGAATTCTCTCGCCCGCAATCGCCACCGCCTCCGCGCGAGGCTGCTCCTCATCGATCGTAACAATCTTGCCGTTGTGAATCACCAAGTCCGCCGGCCCCTGCGCCAGCGCCACACACCCGAGGGTCAGAACGAAGAACACACACGATCGCATCGCAATCTCCTTCTGTCGATACCAGAGTCGAGAGGCGTAACGCGCAGAGAGAAAGCTACTTGGCCTGGGGCATTGCCGCAAAGCGTTTCCACTGGGCTTCGATCGCGGCGGGGGGCTTCATGCCGCCGTGGACGTATAAGCCGTAGCGAAGGTGCAGGGGGCCGCCCGGCGCGATCTCGCGCGGGCCGTCGAAGGTCAGCGACGCGCCCATCCACCCGTCGTTGCGAACGTGGAAGTGGGACGGATGATTCGGATTCTCCGGATGGTCGAATAGCGTGACACCTTCGAGTACCCCGTCGGCGATCGCCCCCGAATAGTCCACCCAGCGGGCCCGTTTCCAGAAGACCTCCTTCTCGTTGACGTCGCCCTCGGAATTGCGGATGCGCCCGCCCCCGTCGTGGACGCCGATCGTCTTGGCCATGCGCACGCCGATCACCCCGAAGGGCGTCTTGCCCAATGTCACGGACTTCTCTTTGGCGCTGAGCGTCAGATCGATCGTCAGCAGCCACTCCTTATCGGCAAGCAACGTCACGCTCGTTTTTCGCGTCTCATCCAACAACACCGTACCGTTGGGCGCGACCCATTCGTTCTCCGCGACGATCGTCGACGTCTCGCCCTCGTCGATGTACTCGACGATCCGCTTGTGCCGGATCGCCGCGCCGCTACGATCGCCCCAGAAGTCGACCCCATGGACGTCGTGATGCGAAATCCACACGGAGTTGTGATGGCTGTGCGATTCCGGATCGTGCGGATGCCCCATCCGCGTCAGACTCCGCCCCGCAGGCCCGACGATCGGATACAAGAATGGCCGCTTCAGCCCCGCCCCAAAATGATACCGCGCAATCTCATTCCCCTCCCGCTCAAACCCCGCCTGCCCATAAGGCAACGGCACCACCTGCATCGTCGGCACCGCCTTCACCTCCGGAATCTCCTGCCCAGCCCCAACGCCTGCGATGACGCCCACACACAGCCCTACCGTGACAACGCTCCGGATCAACGAGCGCATCCTCATCTCAACTCCCTTCTCGCCAACGATGCTCATGGCGTCCTCGCTACAAACAAGACAGGCAAGTCCATGAACCTCACCCACGGACATTGTACCACTTCCGATTCGCTCGACAACCCCCGTTGCATGCGCGTGATATGATTACAGAGTCTTTCCAAGCAGCTGCTCTCTCGGCGGTCCTCGGAATACTTCTTTGCGATGCCATCGCAGAAACTCCGGCAAAGGACGATAGCTGCTGCTCTGTGGCTCCAGCGTGCGGTGGCCGTGGAAAGACAGCAGTGCCGCTTCGAGCCCCGTCGATCCGTGGACCTCCTGAGACACGCAGAGGGTGGTGTCGTCGGCGAGTGAAAACGCACCCCGGTCGAACAACTGGTGATGCAGTACGCATAGCGCCAAGCCATTCGGCTCACTGTCGGGGCCGCCGGCTTGATGCCATTTGATATGGGCCGCCTCCAGGCCCAGATCGGCAGGCCCGAGTTTCAGATCGTATCCGCACACAGCGCAGCGATGCCCATAGACCCTTAGAACCTTCCGCCGAAACCCTCCGTCGCGCCCCTTGCAGAGCACGTCACTGTCCTCCAGCGACAAACCGACTGCCGCAAGGATGTCGCTGTGATATGATTCAGGAAAGTGGTGAGACAAAAGCGAACCCACGATTTTCCGCAAGAGTTGACCATCGTCAGAAAGAGCAGCATAGACCTCCGGCAGAAGTCCACCCACGGGGTTCTTCCGGAGAAACTCGCTGCGCTTTGGATCGGTCCGCCCTTTGCGACGCTCCAAGTCCTTCGCTCCGCGTACGAACCAGACCCCATCGTTTTGCAGATACCAGAACGGCATCTCCGGGCGCGGCGCCGAGGGAGGTCCGAAGTCGATCAGCAACTGTCGCACATCACGTTCGGCATCCAGATACGCGATGTCATTCCCTTCATGCCGACTGCATCGACCCAGGGCGTACAGCAACAAGAGTGGTTTGTGCGGCGCGCGTCTGTTCCCTCGCTGCCACACACTCACCCTGTCAAACCTCTTCAGTATCTCTTCTGGGGACAGCATGATTGGAATCACTCATCAAGCTGGAACACTTCGAATCTCATGGATTTATCTAGGCTGTCCGTGGTCGCACTTTCGAGCACTATTGTGACTTCAATCCTCCTGCGAAGCAAGGGAAAAGACGTGACGAAAACCCATGCTGGGCGGAGTACTCCGGCTCTGATGAAGCCGTTCAGCATGATATAGACCCAGACTCCTCGGTTGGACTCAGGGTGATACCGAAAGGGCGTATCAGCCGAGGATGGGCAGGGTGCGGATTCGGATCCGGCCCCCTTCGAGGACGACGAGGCTTCACTGTCCCAGCACCGGAATCAACTCGGGCAGATTCAGGAGGAGAATCTCCGTCTGCTCGGTCGTCGGAAGTTAATACGAGGTCTGGGCCTCAACCGTTTCCCTTGGCGTTCTCGCCCTCCATGCTCTGCAGGAACTCTGCCGGTGTCATAATCGCGATGTTGCGGAATGGGTGCAGCGCCAGAAGGTCCTCGTCGCCGGTAATTATGCACGAGACGCCTCCACCGATGGCCAGTTCCAGAAACTTGTCGTCCTTGCTGTCGCGGCACGCGCGAACTGCTTCGGATGGTTCGAGCAACATCGCTCGTTCAACGAATGCCGCCAGAAACTCCTCTCGCGCCGCAGCCGTTACGTAACGCTCGAACTTCGCGCGCTGGAGCACCTCCGCCAATTCCTCAATAGTAGCCGATGACGACAGGATATGACCGTGTTTCAACGCGTGACGAAAAGCCTGCCCTGGTTTTGATCGCGCAAACAACAGGGCGCTGATCAGGGTGTTCGTATCGAAGACGTAACGCGGGCTCTCACTCATTCAGCAGCGATTCCAGGATTTCCGGCGTGAGGCCGCAAGCTTGCGCCTTGCGGCTGACCTCATCCATGACATCCTCCAAGGCACGCGGCGTGCGACCTGCTTCCGTCAGTTTCAGACTTAGCAGAAGCTCAAGTTTCCTCTGTTGCTCTGCGGTCGCGGTGTTATAGACGCGAGCGGCTTCCGGGCTGACACGAATGGTAATCGCTTGTGTTTCCATGGTCTCTCACCTTTGACCGTACTATCGGGCGATCAAGGACAGATATTCCATTACTCACCTGTCGACATATTCTACCACAGGCAGAATCCGAGAGCAACCGCTTGAGGCAGTCATCATGTTTCCCGTCGAGGGGGCATGACCCGGGGTGCGCTCAGTGAGCGTGTTGGCGGCCAGTGGCCGAATCGAGGAGCTGGATCTTCTGGAGGACGAGGCCGTAGTGGCTGCCGGGAGGGATCTCCTGCATGACCTCGCCGCGCCAGTCTCGGGCGAAGTTGCCCGAATAGCACAGCCAGGCGGTCCGCCCGTCGGCGCTGATGAACTTCGTCGGGATGTTCAGGAAGTAGCCCTGCTCGCCAAACTCCTTCATATACGTGACGAGTCGCCAGGGGCCTGTGATCGCATCCGCCTCCAGGATGTACGAATTCATCCTGGCGCAGGTGGGCCAGCCATCGGTAACGCACATCAGGTACTTCTTCAACGGTGCGTTGTAGGTCACCGTGACGCAGCCGCAGTTGTTGTTCCAGTCGATCAATGGCTCGATCTTCTCGAAGTCGCGCGTCCAGATCGCCTGGCCGTCCCCATCGTGCCCTGCGAAGAATTCGTACTTCGACGCATCATTCATATTCTCGACGGTAGGCGTGACGCGAAGCAGATAGATCTGGTCGCCACTGATCCAACTCAGATTGCCAAAGCGAGGCTGGGGATCGGGCTGCGGCGCCCCGTGGGCGACGAGATACGCCTTGCCGTCGGGCGAATGCTCCATATTCTTCCCGAAATCGACGAAGTGGGGCGCGCCGATCTTGACGGGATACCCCCACATGCCGGTCTCGCCAAAGAGTGGCCTGGCGGGCGTGTGCGGCGTATCGGTCCACGTCCGCCCCAGGTCCGTCGAGATCCGAAACCCCACGAACGGTCCCAGCCAGGGCCAGTTGAACGCCTGGTCCCCATACCGCACGAGCCCGTCGGGCGCGAGGCAGTACGTGCCATAGTACCACACGCCGTCGTGCACGAGGCTCCCGCAGGGATAACGCCCCTGATACGGAGCGGCGGTGGCAGTACACAAGCCCAGACTGTAGATCTTCAGGTCCAGCGGATCGTCGCCCTCCATCACCGCCTGCCCGGTCGTCGTCATGCTCGCCGGACGCCCGCCGTGTCCGCTGTTCGAGCTTTCCCGCGAACCATCGAGACGCGGAACCGACCCATCCGTCCAGGGCGAATAGAGATTCCCATCGGACGCCCAGCTTGGATACCACGTATCCGCCACGTGATAGTCGCTGTGTACCCCCAGAAACGCGACCCCGACGATGTCCTCCGACGCTTCGAACGGACAATCCGCCGGCGCCTCCGACTCCCACACAAACGGCTCGAAGTGCGTACCTTTTGCGTTGTCACCCTGTGTGATCTCCGTCGATGTTACAGGCAACACCGCGTAGAGAAGCAACAAACTCAGGAAGCGCCGCGTTGGAAGAGAATGCCTCATCTCGACTCCTTTGTGTACGTTACGATCGGCCCTGTTCGATCTCACGGACGGCCTGCTCGAATGGAATGGCCTCGTCGCCTGCCCCCTTGGCTGCATCGTAGGCACGGATCGCCTCCAGTTCTTCCGCCTCCTCCATGAGGTGGCGATACTCCGCGATGTCCAGGATCACCGCCTTCTTCTCACCGTCATCGTCAACGATGAACTGGCGTTTGGGGATCGCCATATCCAGCGCCTTTCATTTGTCGCCGACTCGTACCCACTGGCCCCCTATTATACCCTCTCCCGAAGCTGCCGCAAAGGCAACTCGACCGGAGGCTCTCTTTTCCTGTCACCCTGAGCGAAACGAAGTGGAGTCGAAGGGTCTGCCGGCGAAGAAGTCAGTCGCCCGACCCATGTCTGGACTCGCGAAATCAGTGACCCGTTGCTGCACCCCGAAAACCGCTGCGAAACGCAGGGCAAAGCCACTTCGGTGCCGGATTCCTCCATTCCGCTCTGCTCCAGTCGAAATGACAAAGGGCATACGCCAGACACAAGTGCCATCGCATTCCGACCACACCCGGTCAGGTGAAGAGGGCGTCGACGAAGGTCTGCGGATCGAACTCGGCGATATCGGTGGGCTTCTCACCCAGGCCGGCGAACTTGACGGGGATGTCGAGTTGGTCCTTGATCGCGATGACGATGCCGCCGCGGGCGGTGCCGTCGAGTTTGGCCAGGAAGATGCCGGTGACGTCGATCGCCTCGGTGAACAGTTGCGCCTGAGAGATCGCATTCTGCCCCGTGGTCCCGTCGAGCACAAGCAGCACCTCGTGCGGCCCGTCCGGGATCTTGCGCCGCACCACGTCGCGGATTTTCGTCAACTGCACCATGAGGTCCTTCTTGGTGTGCAGCCGACCTGCGGTATCCAGGATCAGGACATCCGCGCCCCGCGCCAGCGCCGCCTCGCACGCGTCGAAGGCGACCGCCGCCGGGTCGCTGCCCGACTGATGCTTGACGATCTGCACGCCGATCCGCTCCGCCCAGATCGTCAACTGCTCGACCGCCGCGGCGCGGAACGTGTCGCAGGCCGCCACGATCACCTTCTTGCCGCTCTGGTGCAGGATATACGCCAGCTTGGCGATGCTCGTGGTCTTGCCGGTGCCGTTGACCCCCGCCACCAGAATCACCGTCGGCCCGCTCGGCGCCGTCCGCAACTGCCGGTCGTGATCGGGCCAGTAATCCTTGATGTGCTCCTTGAGAAAAGGAAGGACCTCCTCGCTGGTCGTGATCTTGCGGGCGCGATACGCCTCGCGCAACTCGCCGATCAGCTTGTCGGTGGTCTCGACGCCGAGGTCGTCGCGAATGAGCGTCTCCTCCAGTTCGTCGAGCAGTTCGTCGTCGATCTTGCGTCCGAAGCTCAGCACCGACGACAGGGAGCTGGAGATCTTGGTTCGGGTCTTGCCCAGCCGCTCCTTCAGGAAATCGGCGGTCTTGGAGAATATGCCCATGGGTTCATCCTAATCGTACGAGAGTCTGGGTATTTTTCGTGCCGATACTACCGACCTTTGGGGAAATTGCAAGCTCCCGACGGGGAATTCGCCGGATTCGGCAAGCCCATCACTCCGATCCCACCCGGTGTCCTGCCGTCGTGTGTGTGAAAATATCGTCGCAGGGGCAGGCAGCCTCAATCCCGATGCCGTCGGGATTGGGGATGGCGGATGCGTCTGTCGGATCCACGTAGAATGGCCGGTGCGACTGGAAAACACCGGTGCCCGAAAATCCGAACAGCCACGCGGTCTCGCGGGAGCCGGTTTTTCTTTGACAAGGCCCGCCGGGCCCGCTAGATTCAACACCTCGTTTTGGGTTCCACATACCGCAGAGGCCGGGCTCGTTCTTGGGGGGCTGGGCCGTTTTCTCGAATCCCGGTACTGTGGCGTAGGGCGTTGGAGTTTTCGGTGACTCTCGAAGCATTCCGTGCGTGCTCGCGCGCGACGCGGACCGGGCGAACGGAGTCGAATGAAAGGTCGGATGGCAGAGGAGGCTGACGTTGTCGGCGCATGACGTAGCGGACATCTTCACCGATATCGTCGGACGGGCGCGAACGCTGGACCCCGCCAACGCGCGCAAGTGGTTCGACGATCTGACCGTGCTGCACTTCGACGGAGGCTCCATCGGCATCGGTTGCCCCGAGGAGTCCAACGTGCGCTTCCTCAACGAGAACTGCCGCTCGAGTTTCACCCGCGCTGCCCAGCAGATCACCGGGCACCTCGTGACCGTCGACTTCGTCGTCGGCGCCACCGACGGTCCGACCGTCGCCGACCCTCTCCAGTGGGGCGGTCCCGCGCTCCATCCCGATTACACCTTCGAAAACTTCGTCGTCGGACCCAGCAATCGCCTCGCCCACGCCAGTTGCGTCGCCGTCGGTCAGTCGCTGGGCCAGACCTACAACCCGCTGTTCCTCTATGGCAGCGCCGGCCTCGGCAAGACCCACCTGCTACACGCCGTCTGCCACGAGGTACACCGCCGGATCGAAGGGGCCATCATCCAGTTGCTCAGTTGCGAGGACTTCGTCAATCGCTTCATCCGCTCCATCGAGCAGGGCACCATCACCGGATTCCACAGCCAGTTCCGCACCGTCGATGCCCTCGTCATCGACGACATCCAGTTCCTCCGCGAACGCGAACAGAGCCAGGAGGAGTTCTTCCACACCTTCAACGCCCTCTACAACAGCGGCAAGCAGATCATCCTCAGCGCCGACAGCCCGCCCAACGAGATCCCGTCGATCGAGGCCCGCCTGATCAGTCGGTTCAATTGGGGTCTCGTCGCGCGGATCGATCCGCCCAGCTACGAGACCCGCATCGCCATCGTGCAGAAGAAGGCCCATCTGCGCGGTCTCGACCTCGCCGACGAGATCGCCGAGTACATCGCCTATCAGGTCCAGGCCAACATCCGTGAACTGGAAGGGGCCCTGACGACGATCTACGCGCTGGCGACCACGCTGGGCCAGCCCGTCGATCTCCAGGTGGCCCAGACCGCCCTGGAAGGCCAGATCAAGCTTGCCACCAAACACATCAGCATCACGGACATCATCGACGTGGTGACGTCGCATTTCGACGTCCGCCTGACCGACCTCCAGAGCAAGCGGCGCAGCCAGAGCATCACCGTGCCGCGCCAGATCTGCATGTACCTGGCCCGCAGCCTGACCCGTCACAGCCTGGAAGAGATCGGTGGTCACCTCGGAGGCCGCGACCACACCACCGTCATGCACGCCTGCAGCAAGATCGCCGAGGCCCAGCAGTCCGACCCCAAGATGCAGGCCCTCCTGACCGAGCTGACCAAACGCGTCACCCAGGGCCGCCAGGTCGCCTGACCCGCCCCCGCCCCCGTCTCGCAGTTCCCCTGCTCGATCCATCTGAAGTCGATCCAAGCGCCGAGTCGCCTGCAAAAAGTGAACCTTCCGACCTCCCCGCGCGACTATAATACCGAACGTGCGGATTCACTTCGATCGCCTCAGTGACCGTGGGCCGCACGAAGAGGATGCGTGAGCCGTGACGGAGAAAGAGGAGATCTATTGCGAGCTGTTGGTCCTGCGGTGCCGCCGCCGACAGCAGGCGGCGCTGGAGGAATTGGTGCGGACCTGGGAGCGGCCCCTGTTCTATTACATCCGCCGATTGATTGACGACGAGGACGAGGCCCACCAGGTCCTCCAGGACAGTTGGGTCGGCGCGTTGCAGGGGCTCGGCCAACTGCGCGAACCTCGCAAGCTGCCCGCCTGGCTGTACTCCATCGCCCGAACGACCGCGCTGACTCATCTGCGGAAGCGGTATGGGCAGAAGGCCCTGTCCCGGACGGGCGAGCCCGTCGCCTGTGCGGAGGCGAGCGACGGACAACTGGATTTCGATAATGCCGAACAGGTCCACTATGGACTGGCCCGACTCGCCTTGATCCACCGCGAGGTCCTCACCCTGTTCTTCCTCCAGGATCTCTCCCTGGAGGAAATCGCGAGGGTCCTGGAGGTCCCCGTCGGGACCGTCAAATCCAGGCTGCACCACGCCAAACGAACGCTGAAAGCGATCCTCGAACGGGAGGAATCGAGCCATGAGTAAAACCGACACAGGACTACGGGAAAGGTTGCTGGAAATGGAGACACCGACGGAGCAACATCGGCACGCGTATGGCGATCGCATCAGGGCGATGCTCAACGGCAGACTGGATCGCGTCCAGCGGATCGGATTCGCGCTGCTGGCTCTGGTCGGGATCTTGTCGGTCCTCGGATTCGGTGGTCCCGCCGGAAGAGAAGGGGATGCCTGGGAGGAGGTGTTCCTCTTTCGCATGCTCATGATCGTGGCCGTTCTCGTCTCCGTGGTCTGGACGGTCTTGACCGGCTGGGCCGCCTTCTCGGGAGTGTGCCGGCGGTCCCATCGTCCCTGGATCGCGGCCTTGGCGCTGGCGATGGTCTTCTTCTATATCGTGGCGTTGATGTCCGTCTTCGCCGTGCCGATCTCTCAACGAGAGAGCCGGGCAATTGCCGGGACGCAGTGGGTCCTGGTGGGGTTCTTCTTTCTCAACACGGTCGGGCTGGGAGTGACGCTGGCCATGCTCTATCGCGGACAGTTCAAGAGCCAGGAGAAGCTGCTGGAGATCGAGTATCGCATCGCCGACCTGGCCGAGAAGATCGGCCAGGCCGGGCGAGAGGATTCGGTAGGTTCGCGACCTGCGCCGCCTAGTTCATGATCGAATTGAGCATGTCGAGATAGTCGGACAACAGACGCGTGATGAGGAAGTTCTGTCGGACGCGCTCTTTGGCTTGCCGCCCGATCTCGGCGGCCTCCTCCGGATCGTTGAGCAGGTTCACGATCCGAGTGGCGAAGCCCTCATTGTCCTGGGGTTCGAGCAGATAGCCGCTCTTGCCGTGCTCGATCTGGGCCGGTATGCCGCCCACGTTCGAGGCCACCACCGCCGTGCCTTTCCACATCGCCTCCGTGACCGCCAGACAGAACCCTTCCTTGATCGATTTCTGGATGACGACCTTCGAATGTCTCTGGATCGCGTTGACCAGCTTCTCGCTGTTGCCCACCACGAGCAGGATGTCGCCGTTCTCCAGCAGCTTGTTGCCCTTGCGCTGGACCTTCTTGTACATCTGGAGCCCCTCGGGGTCATCGCTGGCGACGTTGTAGCAGAGCACGAGCCGGCAGTCCACCTGCTCCTTGACCATCTTGAAGACGTCGATCACGCCCTCGGGGTCTTTCCACGGATCGAGCCGGGAGACCTGTGTAACCAAGGGCTTGTCCACCGGCACGCCCGCCTTGGCCAGTTGATCCTCGATCGCCTTCTCGGAGATCGTCGCGTTCTTCGGGCTCAACGGATTGATCGCCGGATACATCAGACGCTGATCCACCGGCAGACCTTTCTTGAAGTACTTCTCGCTCGACATCACGACCTGGTCGTACTTGAGCACGAAGCCCTTCAAAAAGTCCCACAGTTCTGCATGGGGTTCAGTCAGGTCGATATGGCACCGCCAGACCCACGGTTGCCGCTTGCGATACGAGCGGATCAGCGCCAGCGGCTGAGGGTCGTGCACGATCACGCAGTCGTGATCCAGGTGGGTGAAACGGGAAAAGTCTTCGTTCACCCGACGGTAGATCCGCTTCTTCCGCTCCGAAAGATTCAGCTTCGCGCCCTGCAGCGCATTGTGGAAGCTTTTGGTGATCTCGAAGAATTCCTGGCTGCCATGCAGAATCCGCCAGCCGGCGTCTACGCCCACATCGTTCATCAGCATGGCCAGCGAATACAGGATCTCGGCGACGCCGCCCCCTTGATACGTCGCGTTGAGATGAATGACGTGCTTGCCGTAAAGGCTGCGCGCCCGGGCATAGATTTCGGCGAGGGTTTCATCCGGTACGATGTGACGAAAATCTTCGAGTCTGAGCATTTACTTTCCTGTGAGTTGTCTTAGCAAATTCCTTAAATCCGTGACGGTGTCGACGTTGAATCGGGCCTGCGAGATATTCGAGCCCACCTTGATCGAGTAGGCCTCATCCGGCATGACCGCGAACATTTCCTCATCGGTGTAATCATCGCCGGCCGCCAGGAGAAAGGTCCATTTTTCGCGGTTCATCAGGTGCTCGGCCGCCCGAGCCTTGTTGATTCCGTGCTTGCGCACCTCCAGAATCTTACTGCCCTCGAACACGCCCACGTCCATGTTCTCGGTCAGATTCACCAGTGCGTCTCGTAATTCATGCGTTCTCACGTACGCCAACGCCGGATCGGCTCGACGGTAATGCCAGACGAGCGAAAAATCCTTTTCCTCGACCAGCGACCCGGGCGTTCGGTCCGAATAAAGCTCCATGATCGGACGAATCGTGCTCTTCCATTGTTCGTTCACCGGCTGGAAACTCTCCCAGCCCTGCCCACGTTCGTGCAGCCACCCCCCGTGTTCGGCGATCAATTGCACCGGCAACGCCCCCAACCACTTCTCCAGCGTCTGCTTGTCCCTTCCGCTGACGATCACCACCGTGTTCTTCGCATCGCCCGCCAGCGCCTCCAACAGGCCCAGGATCTCCTCATCCGGCCCCGCCTTCGTCGGCCGCCCCTTGAAGCCCACCAGCGTGCCGTCATAGTCCAGCAGAAACAGCCTGCGATCCGCCGCGCTGTAATCCGTCAGTAGCGTTTCACGCATCCCAGGACCCAGCTTCCGCACGGAAACGTCCTGCTGCCGGGCCTTGATCTCATCCATCGCGTGAACGAAATCCGTGCTCCACCGGCCGATGTTGTACCGCTTCAGACGTTCCTGCATCACGCGATTGCGCTCGCCCTGCTCCTCAGGGGGCATCTCCAGGGCTTCGTGAATCGCACGAACCATCGAGGCTTTGTCGTTGGCGTTGACGGTCAACGCCTCCCCCAATTCACTGGCCGCGCCGGCCATTTCGCTCAAAATCAGAACCCCTTGGCCGCCGCTCTTTGTTGCTACGAATTCTTTGGCGATCAGGTTCATCCCGTCCCGCAGCGGAGTGATCAGCGCCACGTCCGCCGCATTGTACAACGCCGTCAGTTTCTTGAACGGCATGAACCGGTACAGATACCATACGGGCATATAGCCGATCGATCCGTGCTCGCCGTTCACGCGACCGACGAGCGCTTCGAGATGCTCCCGAAGCTGCTTGTAGTCCTCGATGCCCGACCGCGACGGCACCGCCACGATGATCAGGGTCACCCGCCCCTTGTATTCGGGATGCGTACTGAGGAACCAGTCGAACGCCTCCAGACGCTGCACGATCCCCTTCGTATAGTCGAGCCGGTCCACCGAGACGATAATCTTCCGCTGACCAACGATGTTGCGAATCCGCTCGACCTCGGTCTTGGTTTCCGGATCGTCGATCGCGCCGGCGTACCGTTCGTAGTCGATGCCCATCGGAAACGCATCGACCTTGATGATCCGATTGTGCGCGCTGATCTGACCGAGCGTGTGCTCGTGCCCCGCGATCCGAGAGACGCCGCTGAGGAAGTGACGCACGTAGTCATAGGTGTGAAAGCCGATCAGGTCCGCCCCCAGCAGGCCCTCCAGCACCTCCTGCCGCCAGGGCAGCAGCCGATACAGCTCGAACGACGGCCACGGAATGTGATGGAAGTACCCGATGTTCAGATCGGGCATCTTCTCCCGCAGCAGATGCGGCAGCAGCATCAACTGGAAGTCGTGCACCCAGACCGAATCCCCGGGCTGAGCCACTTTCAGCACCTCCTCGCAGAACACGTGATTCACCTGCTTGTAGGCCTTCCAGAACTGCTGCTCGAACACCGTCCGCACTGGGAAATAGTGAAACAAAGGCCAGATCGTCTTGTTGCAGAACCCCAGGTAGTATTGGTCGATCTGACGCTGCGAGAGAAACACCGGTGACGAGTTCTGCTGGGCCAGCGCTTCGCGGATGTACTCCTTGTCTTCCGGGCGGAGCCGTTCGCTTGAGATCCCCGGCCAGCCCATCCACAGCCGTTCCAGCGAATCGGGCAGGCACGACAGACCCACCGCCAGTCCTCCCGGACTCGGACGGAAATGAAACTCTCCTTCCCGCTTGGAGACACTGATCGGCAGGCGATTGGCCGCTACGATGAGTCTTCCCATATCACACACTCTCTCAAGAAAGGGGGCTTCGTCAGAGGGGGGGATCGGAATCAGACCTTGCGAGGGCCCGTATCCCCCCACGCGCAATGTTCCTTGACCCGACAGGCGCTACCTTCCACTATAGTGGCTCAGCGAGAGGTCGCAAGAACTTATCCACCACGCCCGCCCGGTCTTTCCCCGCCTCCAGACTCAATTCGCCCCGCTTTTGAGCCGATGGAAACACCGAATCGTGCCGAAAATCCGGTTGCTCGCCGGGCTTGGGTATGGTATCAATGGAATCGGATCGGCATGTTATCGGAGCCTGTCGGACCGCGTTTCAGGATGGGAGCCCTCTCGTCCTGCCGCCAGGGTTCCAACACGATGGCATTCGAGTCGCTCGGAGGTCCTGACGCACAGTGTTCTGCAACATCCATAGCAGGGCAGCAGCGTTGGGTGCGGAAGCTCCTCGCATCGCGCCCAGGGTACACCCACGATTCACAGACCGCTGGTTTTCCACAGGAAGGAGGTAAAGGCCGACATTTCGACACGTAGCGCTGGAACAGACCGAGGCAGAGGTGCCGTTCCGGTCGATGACCGGATCGCAACGTAACAGGCTGTGGTTCAATCGTTCAAAGTGAAGGAGGATTGCCATGTACAGAAGAGTCAGCGCACTGATCCCCTGGGTCGTCCTTCTCGGACTGACCCTGACGAGCGTCTCCGACGCCGCCCTGGTCGGTTGGTGGAAGTTCGACGACGGTTCCGGCGACATCGCCCGCGACAGTTCGGGCCACGGCTATCACGGCACCATCACCGACCCCCTCTGGGTCGAAGGCCACTACGGCGGTGCCCTCAACTTCGAAGGAACGTCCTACGTGGACGTGCCCCCCGAATCCTGGTCCACCGTGACCACGCAGGCCACCGTCGCATTCTGGGCTTATGGGGACCCCGACCAGCAGCCCCAGGCCAACTTCATCTTCGGCGCCTTCTCCGATCCCGCCAACAACGAAGCCCGACGGATGTGTGCCCACGTCCCCTGGAGCAATGGCAACATCTACTTCGACACCGGTGGCCCCAATTACAACCGCATCGAGAAGGCGGGCAACGCCGCCGACTATGAAGGCACCTGGACCTTCTGGACCTTCCTCAAAAATGCCGACACCGGGGACCAGCAGGTCTACATCAACGGCGAACTCTGGCACAGCGGCACCGGCATGACCAACACCATGGAAGGCGTCACCAAGTTCACCATCGGCACCAAACCCAGTCTCGCCGAGGGATGGTACCGAGGCATGATCGACGATTTCCGTCTCTACGATGAAGCCCTGACCCTGGAACAGATTCAGGAGGCCATGGCCGGACGTGGCCCAGGCGAGGAAATGGCCTCCAACCCCGTGCCCGAGAACGAGGCGACCGACATCCCGCGAGACGTAGCCCTCAGTTGGGACGCGGGCAAGTACGCCGCCACCCACGATGTATACTTCGGGACTGTGTTCGACGACGTCAACACCGCCGCTCGGGCCAATCCCATGGACGCGCTCGCCCGCCAGGCGCAGGCCGAGACCAGCTACAGCCCGCCCGCCAGGCTCGACTTCGGAACCACCTATTATTGGCGGATCGACGAAGTCAACGGCGCCCCCGACAACACGATCTTCCAGGGCGAAACCTGGAGCTTCACCACCGAGCCGGTCGGCTATCCGATTGAAAGCATCCTCGCCACCAGCAACGGCGCTTCGGACGGGGTCTCTACGCCCGAGCGGACCGTCGACGGCTCCGGCCTCAACGACGCCGATCAGCACTCCACCGTCAGCGGCGATATGTGGGTCGCCGGTGCCCCCGCCGACGAACCCCTCCATATCCAGTACGAGTTCGACCGCATCTATAAGCTGCACCAGATGCTCGTCTGGAACTACAATGTGCAGTTCGAGAAGCTGCTGGGCTTCGGGGTCAAGGATGTGACCATCGACTATTCCGAGAACGGCGCCGACTGGACGACCCTGGGTGACGCGCAGTTGAACCAGGCGACCGCCACGGCCAATTACGCCGCCAATACGACCGTCGATTTCGCCGGTGTCCCCGCCCGATACGTCCGCCTGAACGTCAACAACGCCTATGGCGCCATGGGCCAGTACGGACTCAGCGAAGTGCGCTTCCTGTACATCCCCGCCCAGGCCCGCCAGCCCGAGCCCGCCGACGAAGCGACCGACGTCAGTGTGGCGACGGCGCTGAACTGGCGAGCCGGGCGCGAAGCCGCCTCGCACGAGGTCTATCTGGGAACCGATCCGAACGCGCTGGCGCCCGCCGGGACTGCCCCTGCGAACAGCTACACGCCGGACGAGTTGGCCCTCGGGACCATCTACTACTGGCGCGTCGACGAGGTCAACGAGGTCGAAGCCCCCGCGCTCTGGGAAGGCGACCTCTGGACCTTCACCACGCAGGAATACATCGTGGTCGACGACTTCGAGAGCTACAACGACGACGTCGATGCCGCCACCACCATCTTCGATACCTGGCTCGATGGCTGGGTCAACGAAACCGGTTCAACGGTAGGCTACTTCAGCGCCCCCTTCGCCGAGCAGGACATCGTTCATGGCGGTGGCCAGTCCATGCCCTTCATCTACGACAATACCGGCGTCGCCACCTCCGAAGCCGACCTCGAGTTGGACGCCGACTGGTCCGCCAACGGCATCAAGAGCCTGTCCCTGTACTTCTACGGCGCCGAGGGCAATAGCGGGCAACTGTATGTCCGGATCAACAACACGCGGATCGACTACGACGGTCCCGCGATCAACCTCGTCCGACCGTCGTGGCAGCTCTGGAGCATCGATCTTTCGCAGGTCCCCAACGTCAGCAATGTCCGCTCGCTGACGATCGGCGTCGAAGGCGCCGGCGCCAGTGGGACCCTCTACATCGATGACATCCGCCTCTACCCCGAGGTCCTCGACTACACCTCCCTCGATATCACCGGCGCCGGCGACACCGTCCAGGCGGTCCCCAACGACAACGACTGGCCCGCCAACGAGAGCCCGCCGATGGCCATCGACGACAACGTCGAGACCAAGTACCTGCACCGCAAAGGCGGCTCCATGGCCACCGGCTTCCAGGTCGCCCCTCTGGTGGGCTCCTCCATCGTTACGGGCCTCACCTTCACCACCGCCAACGACGACTATGGGCGCGATCCGACCAGCTATGAGCTGTACGGATCGAACACCGCCATCGATGGGCCCTACGAGCTGATCGCCGCCGGCGACATCGTCGACTTCGCCGGCGAGACCGTCTGGCCGCGCCATACGAAGAACGCTGCGCCCATCGAGTTCGAGAACGCCACCGCCTACCGGTATTACCAGGTGCTGTTCCCGACCCTCCGCGCAAATAACGACGGACTCATGCAGATCGCCGAAGTCGAGCTGATCGGCTCCATCGTCCCGTAAACGCAGGCGTGGATTCTTACCACGCATCGGCATTCCAAACGGGCCTGCACCACCGCGGTGCAGGCCCGTTCTTCAACGGCGCCGCCATTACGTCCGAAAACGCCCCCGCCGTGTGCGTGAAAGTATCGTGGTAGCGGTGTGGCCCCCTCAAGTCCGGAGGACTTGGGGATGGCTGAAAGCGCCGGTGCCTTCTGATACGTGAACAGCACCTGCAACCACCATCCCTAAACCCCACGCGGTTGGAGGATGCCACCCCGGGCCCCTCAGCGCCTGGAAAACGCCAACGCCCTGAAACCTGAACAGACCCGACGTGCCGCCTCGGTCCTGAATTCGATTGACCCCAGACGCACGATCTGCGATGATAGCCCTCCCTTGAATGGCAGAAGGATGTTCGAAGGCGGCCCGCCCGTCCGATAGGTCGAATGAGAGGAAAACGGTGCCCTTGAGTGCAGCAAGCATCAACATCGATGACTCCGTCCTGGTCCAGCGATCGCAGACCGGCGATCTCGAGGCCATGGAGCGGCTGATCCTCAAGTACCAGGGACGCATTTTCAACGTCATCCAAAAAATGTGTGGCAACTCCGACGATGCCGCGGAACTTACCCAGGAAACGTTTGTCAAAGTAATCGAGAGCATCGAAAAGTTCAAAGGCAGGAGTAGCTTTTACACCTGGGTATTTCGAATCGCCGTCAACCTGACGCTGAACTATTGCCAGCGAAATGCCCGGATGGCGACCCGTTCTCTCGATGCCGAGGAGAGCGAGTCCGATCCGGCGTCGCGGCAGGGGCTCAAGGAGTTCCTCAGCGACGACAGCGCCGCCGATCCGGCGGTCCTCGCCCAGCGCCGGGAATTGTGCGATTTGGCGAAGCAGGCCCTGCTGAAGCTCGAAGAGCCCCAGCGGGCCGTGATGGTGCTCCGCGACATTGAAGGCATGAACTACGCCGAGATTGCCGACGTTCTGAACATCGAGCTCGGAACCGTCCGCAGCCGGCTCAGCCGTGCCAGGAGCCATCTGAGAGAGATTTTGGAGGCCATGCAGAAATGAAGGCGAACCCACAGATCGATGAACTGCTTTGCAGCTTCATTGACGGCGAACTGCCCCTCCGCCAGCAGACCGAGGTGCAGCGCCTGGTGGCCCGCGACGCCGAGGTAGCCAAGCGTCTGCGACAGCTTCAGAACTGCAAGAATCTGGTCAGTGCCTTGCCGGCCGAGCAGCCGCCGGTCGACATGCTCGAACAAGTCAAGCGGTCCCTCGAACGGCGGACCCTGTTGGGTGAACGTACGGTCTCTGCCGAGACCCGCGCGGGGGTGTGGCACCTCAAGATCCGCCGTTTCGTGGCGGCCGCTGCTATGATCGCCCTGATGGGGGGGCTCGGGGCGGTCGTCTACCAGATCGTCGCCCCGGTGCCGCCGGGACCGTCGAGCCGCGTCGCAACCAATATGCCGGCGCCGTCGCAGGTAATTCCCGAAACCTCGGGCCCATCGCCCGCACCCATCGTAGCGACCGGCCAGGGCTTCAGCGGTCGCCTCGAGCTGCGCACCGCTGCTCTGACCCAGGCGGACGCCTTCCTCAAGGCCGCGATCGAAGAACATGGCCTCCAGGCGTCCACCCAGGCGCAGACGCTGCCCGACCGGCGGGTCTATCGGATCGAGTCCACTCGCGCCGGCCTCAACCGCCTCGTCGCTGACTTGGGGACCGTCTGGAACGAATTCGACTCCGCTTCGCTGGCCGTCGATACCGAGCAGCCAGGCGAGTCCGTCGTCGTTGAGCCGGTCACCCTTCAGCAGACCGCTCAGATCGTCCGCCAGGACAGCGCCGAAGCCAGCGTGCAGGTGGCCCGCAACGCCGCCGTGCTCAACAGCTTCGCCCAGGCGATGCCCGGACGGGAGATCTTCTCGACCTTCGAAAACGAACCGACTATGACGATCGCCGTCCCCGAGATCCCCAGGCCCAGAATGGCCTCGAATGATCCCGCGACCAAGGCGATCGCGGCGCCTCCGCAAGACGGAGTCAAAACCAGCTTGACAATCGTCCTCCTCAACACGCAGTGACCGGCAAGTGGCGCACGGAGGCGCTTTCTTCCGGCCTGTGAACTCGCAAGGGCAACGGAATGCTTGAAATCGATCATTGCTGCCTCGTCGTCGTCGATATCCAGGGCAAACTCGCCCAGTTGATGCACGACAAAGAGACCCTCTTCAAGAACGTCCGCATCCTCATCCAGGCCGCCAAGCTCCTCGAGGTCCCCATCCTCTGGTGCCAGCAGGTCCCCGAATCCCTCGGCCCGACCGTCCCCGAAATCGCCGAACTGTTGGCCCAGGATACGCCGATCGATAAGGCCAGCTTCAGTTGCGTCGGGCACGAACCCTTCAACATCGAGCTCGAATCGCTGGACCGCGAGCAGGTTCTCCTCTGTGGCATCGAAACCCACGTCTGCATCTACCAGACCGCCATGGACCTGCTGTGGGACGATTACGACGTAACGGTGGTCGCCGACGCCGTCTCCTCGCGCACCCCCGAGAACAAGCGCATCGCCCTGGAGGCCCTGGCCGCCGAAGGTGTTCTCGTCGCCGGCACGGAAATGGTCCTCTTCGACCTGCTCGAGACCGCTCAACACCCCCAGTTCAAGGCCATCGCCCGCCTCGTCAAATAACCCCGCCCGTGTCCTCCGAAGAGCCGTAGGGTGTGCCATGCACACCATCAATGCTGCGAACAGGCGCCGCTCGCACTGTGCTCGTCCATAGTGTGCCCGTAAGGGCATAAAGGTTCGTAGTGTGCCCGTAAGGGCATACCAAAGCCAGTGTCTCACCACCCACCCCAAACCGCCCCTCGCAGCCCGCCCGCAGGAACGCACCCTCACCCAAGCCAGGCAGGCATAGGTCCCATCCGTCCGATCGGTCCCATCGAACCACAAGATGCGACACGTAACACGCATCCGGAAAGGTCCTCGCACTCCCGTTGTCATCCTGAACGGAGCGCAGCGGAGTGAAGGATCTGGCCCACGACCGGGATAGCCCCATTGCGACGGCCCTTTCCTTCGCCATCCGCATGAGACCCGCAGGATCTGCCGAGAAGGGCGGACCGCCCCTGCGAAAAATAATCAGAAGATTCTCATTTTGTCCTTGCTTATTCTATTTGTGTCGAATACTATCGGTGCATGTAGAATAAGGAGCGACGCAATGGCCGAATCGAAGCAGAAGCGGAAGGGCCGGCGGGCGAGATCGCCGGAGGAACTGACCGAGGCCGAGTGGACCATCATGAAGGTGGTCTGGGACCAGGAGCCCTGCACTGCCGGCGCCGTCCAGGAGGCCCTCGCCGACACGAAAAACTGGGCCTATAGCACCGTCAAGACCACCATGGACCGCATGGCCGAGAAGGGCTACCTCGCCGTCGAGCGGATTCGCAACCTCCAACGGTTCCGCTCGAACCTCAGCGACGTCGAAGCCAAACGAGCCGAGTTCCGAAAGATGCTCCACCGCGCCTTCGACGGCGCCCTGACCCCCATGATGCAGTTCCTCATCGAGCACGAGGGGCTCTCCAGAGACGAGGCCGCACAACTGCGACAACTCGTCCGCAAAGCCGAAACGGGACAAAACACGAAATCCGAATAGCGAAAGTCGAAACAAGCACGAAAGCTCCAAGCCTCGAATCTCAAATGGCACGAGGATCGGGCTTCGCGGACCTTGAGATTTGTGTCATTCGAATTTGTCTCGGATTTCGCATTTCGTGCTTCGGATTTCGACACTGAGTTTGCGGAGGTCGATATGGATCGCGTGATCGACAGTGGAATCGAGACGTTGAATGCGGCGGGGCGGTGGTTCTGCTCGTACGCCTGGAACATCTCTCTTCAGGTCGCCGTCCTGATCGCGGCATTGCTCGTGCTGGACCTGCTCCTGAAGCGCCGCGTGCGTGCCGTCGTCCGCTACGCCATGTGGATGCTGGTCTTCGTCAAGCTCCTGCTCCCCCCGGCCCTGTCGCTGCCCACCGGCATCGGCTATTACAGGCCTGATGTCCGCGTGGCATCGCAGACGCCGGCTGAAACGAAATCTCCTGTCCAATTACCGGCGCCCATCGCAGCAGCCCCGCAGGTCGATCATAAGCCTCCCGCAGTATCACCGCCAGCAGGGGACCTGTTTCGCGCCAGGCCCGTTCCCACCCCGGCGCCGCCCGCCGCTAGTGCTCCTCGCACCGATACGCCCGCCGCATCGGCTTCGCCCGCAGTGGTCCGTCCTTCGCTCCTCTGGCAGGCCTGGCTCTTCCTCGCCTGGCTGGCAGGCGTGCTGACCCTGTCGGCCTATCTGCTGCGCCGCGTCCAGTACATCCGCAGACTGATCCGCCAAAGCGCGCCCGCGTCGGAAGAGCTCACACATGTGCTGACCGAGTGCGCCGCGCGTCTGCGTCTTCGATCCTGCCCGGATCTGCGACTCTCCGACGATGCGCCGGGCCCTGCGGTCTGCGGCCTGTTCCGCCCCGTCGTCCTCATGCCCGCCTCCCTCGCACGAACCCTCGACAGCGAACCTCCGCGCACGGTCCTGGTCCACGAACTGGCCCACATCCGCCGCGCCGATCTCTGGATCAACTTCGCCCAGACGCTGCTGCTCGTCGCATATTTCTTCCATCCCCTGCTCTGGCTCGCCCACGCTATCGTACGCAGGCTGCGCGAGAAGGCAGTCGATGAAACGGTGCTCGTGGCTCTCGACGCGGAGGCCGAGAGCTACGGCGCCACCCTCATCGACCTCGCGGAAATGCCCACCTGCAGGCCCACGCTCGGCCTGCGTCTAATCGGGATTGCGGAGTCCAAAAAGGCGTTGGAAGGGAGGATTAGACACATGATCACCAGACCCAAACCAAAAACCGCAAAACTAGGCCTCGCCGGGCTGCTGACGATTGCCGTCACGGCCGCCGCATTGCTGCCGATGGCCCGAGGTGAGACCGAAGGGGGCCGACAGCGATTTGTCGCGAAGTTGCCCGACGGTGTCACGGTCGAGTTGTTGGGCGTGTGCAACTGGCCGACGAAGGAGCCTGTGTGCTGGAAGCCGGATGGTTCATCGTTGGACCCGCCATTACGGGCAGCGAAGTCGCACGTGAGCCCGGCGGCCCACCGCTATGGTTTCATGCTGCGCGTGACCGCCCCGGAGGATCGGGACCTCCGCTGGAACAGGATCGAGGGAGCCGGAGGTTGGGAAGGATCGTGCGATGTGGTGACCGCCGACGGGAAGCGTCTCGACGATTGCACCGCAGCGGTGGCGGACATGGAAAGCCCCGGACAGCAGACGTCGCTGCGGATCGGCGTCGCCACCGGACCCTGGACCACCATCTCGACCTACGATGGCAAGAGTAGTGCGGGCCGCAGCGGCAGCGTGCTCTGGTCGCGCGCGTTCAACGATTCCGGCACCGCCTGCATCGTCGCCACCGCCGAATGGCTGAAAGATCGCACGACGCGGATCATTGCCATCGACAACCGCGGTGCAACCCACACGACCCCTCGCGGTTCCATCTCCCAGGGCAACATGGACCAGATGACCGCGCGATTCTACAATCTGCGGCCCGATCAGATCCGGGAGTTCCAGTACCAGGTCCGCCCCTACCAGTGGGTGCAATTCGAGAACGTCTCACTCCGGCCCGGGCACATGACCAGCATTATCGTCGAGCCCAGGACCAACGACGTCGAGATGCCGAGCACTGGTGACACTGTCACGGAGCCGGATCGCGATTTTTCGCGGACGCAACTGTCGGCTCTGGGCAAGGTGATGCTGATCTACGCCAACGAGCACGATGACCAGTTGCCGGAGACGCTGGCAGATGTACAGGACGATATCGAGCAGGCGGGCGATCTGTCCCTGTCCTGGGTGTGGGAGAATGTGGCTTATCTGGGCCGGGGTATGACGACGAGCAACGAGCCCGACGATCCCGTCGCCTACGACCGGACCCTGTATGAGCAGGGGGGCGGTGCCAACGTGCTGTACCTCGATACGCATGTTGCCTTCGAGACTCCCGAACGCCTGGAGGAACTCGGCATCGCGCCGGACAAACCCTCGCCCGCCGCCCTTCGTGATTCTGCCAGGCGGCTGCGCGCCCTCGGTCGGAGCCTGGTCATCTACGCGAAAGGCCACGATGACACATTTCCGAACACCCTTGACGACTTGCAGTCGGTTAGAGAGCCGGATCCTATGCTACAAATTATGCTACAAATATACGGCATGTCTGCCGAGAAGCGGCCGATGGACGTTCGGCTGTTGGCGGCGTACCGCGAGCACGTGCAGTACCTCGGCAAGGGAGTCAAGGCTAACGATGATCCGGCTGGCGTACTCGCCTACGACGAGACGCTCCTGGCCGAAGGCAAGGGCACCAACGTGCTCCATGTCGATGCTACCGTCGACTTCGTCACCCCCGAGCGGTTCAAGGAACTCATGCCTGCAAAGGCGGCCGGATCACTGCCCGACATCTTCGTCCTGAGCCCTTCGAACCCTGGGTTCAACGTCTTCGACGCGGTCAACACGCGGACGCGCGACTGGACCTGGAACAAGACTGGACGCTATCACGACCGGGAAGCCTACGACCGCATCTTCGACGGCGCCGACCATCGCACCTCGCGGGACATCCTCGTTCTGGTCTTCACCCTGGAATCCGCAGACCGCATCCCCGCCGGCTATGAGGACCTGCTGCCCATGCCTTGGGACCGGATCGAGCAGCAGCTCCGCCAGGGTCACGCCGTCGAGATGGCCAAAGAAGCACGAGACCTGCACGTCATCCTGCTGGCGGCGCCCGACAGCAGCCGCCTCAAACGCCTGATCGCCCAGTCGAAGCTGCTGGCCGATTCGAAGGAGATCGCCCGCAGCACTGTCGCCGGCTGCGACGTTGCCGTCGAGGATTTCAAGGTAGAGGCTGATCCCGACCTCGGCACCTTCCGCGCCGTCGCCTCGATCCGCAACCAGGGCACCGCCGCGTGTCCGAAGATCGCCGTCCATTTCTATCGAGGCGATCCCGACATCGCCAATCCGATGATGCACGGCGCCGGATCCATCGAGCCGGGCCAGACCTGGAACGAATCCTCCTCGCAATTCGGCCTGCGCGAAGGCGACAACGAAGTCTGCGTCGTCCTCGACCCCGCCAACCTCGTCGCCGAACCCGACGAAGCCAATAACCGCGCCACCCTCCGCGTGATCGTCCGCGATGGCGGGATCACCGAGCAATCCATCGCACCTGCCGAAACCCCGGAAGTCTCACCAGGCCATCGGATCGAATCCCAGATGCGCTTGAACGACCTGGGCAAGGCGGTCCTGTTCTACGCTGTCGAGCACGATGGCAAGCTGCCCGAGGCATTGATCGACATACGCCCCCAATTCGGCGTCGGATTCTCCTGGCTCTACGACCACGTCGAATATCTGGGCCGGGGCATGACCACCCAGGACAACCCCGAGCGTCCGATCGCCTACGACCAGACCCTGTTCCTGGAAGGCAACGGCACGAACGTCCTGTACCTGAATTCCCAGGTTCCTTTTGAGAGCCCCGCGCGACTGGAGGAACTGAGCAATCTCTACGTGGAAGAGCGAGAGGTATCAGCCGAGGCGCAGAGGCGCGCTATGGTCATGAGCCGACTCAAGCAGTTGGCGTTGGCGGCGATCATGTATGCTGACACACATGGCAACACTGCGGCGAACGACCTCGCCGAGTTGGAACCATACATCAGGGACGACGAGCTCTTCACGTGGGCGAAAGAGAATGCCGAGTATGTAGGCAAGGGAGCCGTTCGCGGCCCAGGAAACGAAGGGTTCAAGACGCCGGTATTCTACTGGAAGAACCCGCCCGCGACGATAAACGGTACCGCCGTGGCATTCTGGGATGGCCACGTCGAGACCGTCGATCAGGCCCGCCTCGAAGCGCTGGGCATCGAAATCCAACGATAGCCACCGTTCGTAGTGTGCCCGTGAGGGCATACAGGTTCGTAGTGTGCCCGTGAGGGCATACATGCATTACACAAACAGCGTCTTACGACGCCACTACAAACCATAGACTATCTCGGCGGCTTGACGCGGGCGAGTGTCTCGAGCAGATAGTGATAGAGCGGTGCCGCCAGCCCGAACCCGGTCTTCAGATCATCCACCAGTTGCCCGCTGCGGATGGCCTTGTCGTTCTTCAGATTGCAGCACAGATAGAAGCTCTTGTGATTGTACCACGTGCGGATCGGCTCGGGCTTGTCTGCTCCCTTAACCCTCTTGTACGTCTCGCCCTCCAGCGTGAAGATCTCCTGCCCCTCGAACCAGTTGATGGCCTTCAAGAATCTCGCGGGGTCGTCGTCGAGCTGCGCGCGGAACTGGGCCATCACGTCCGGCGCCGCGTCGTAGAACCCCAGCCCGTACCGGTACCACGTCGCGTTGATCTCCAGAAAATATCCCACGCTCCATCGCGCCCAGTCCTTGCGGCTCCGCTTGAACGTGATCCACATGCAGTCCCGCAGGGGCGACTTGTCCCTGCTGAACCGCGTGTCGCGATAGATCCGCGAAATCGTTTTGCCCACCGCCGGCGCCACCTCGAACGACAGATCAATATCCAGCATGAAATCCGCCAGGTCCGTCACCAGATCCCGCAAGGGCTCCAGCAGATACCGCTCGTACTCTTCCCGATGCTCCTGGAACCACGCCTTGTCGTTGTGCGCCCGAACGTCCTTGAGGAACCGAAACGCCTTCGGACCAAACCCCGCGAAGTGCCGCCCCTTGCCTGCGTCACTCATGACGACCTCCCGACTCGCTGTCCCGCTCGCATTCCCGGAGCCTCCGAAAGAAGATCCGCTCGCGCACCTGGCGGATCTTCGCCATCAGGAATCCCGCCTGCCTCTGTTGTCGCATGTTGTCCATCATGGAAGCCGTTCGATCTGCCGGGTGGCAGCCTCAAGCGCAGCTTGGGGATGGCGGGAAACTGCCTGCCCGAACGACCATCTTCAAATCCTTCGGACTTGAGACTGCCACACGTACGCTATTTCACCTGCCCCTTGATCTCGATCAACGTTCGAATCGCCTTCAAGTCGCCCGCCTTCTTCACCGTCACCGTCACGCCGCGTATCTTGCCGTACCGTCTGCCGTGAACGAACTGATCGACATACTCCTTCTTCAGCGTGCTCGCCGTGATGAACTCTTCCGCCCGATCGGGAAAGTAAAACGCCACCTTGAACGCCTGGTCCCACACGGACACCCAGCAGACCGTCTTTTTCTTTTTCGTCAGCTTGTACAGCCAGCTCTTGCCGTCGCGGTAATACCGCCATTCGCCCGCAATGGCCGGGTCCGCCTCCCCCAGAAGCGCGACGAACGAATCCCACGCGCCCTTGACCCTCCCCAGGCAACCGCGCAACGCCTCCTCATCCGGAAACTGCTCCGGATCGTTCAACTCAGGCTTGTTCATCCTTCTTCCCCTTCCAACGATCCCCTTGACACGAATGCACGCCGGCAATGACTCGGGCATTCTCTTGGCCGCTCGCACCACACCCGCCCGGCTCGAGAGTGAATGGTACCTGCGATACGAGACCGGTCACCCAGAAAAATTTCCGCCCGACACGAAATATACAGGTTGACATATCGAAACCTTTCGATATATGGATACTGTATGAAGAAAGAGCACAAGACAAATAGAGCGTTGCAGTTGCCCTCCGACCAAGTGCTGGAAGAGGCCGCCGAGTGCCTCAAGGTGATGGCCCACCCGGTCCGCCTCAAGATGGTCAACATCCTCATGCAGGGCGAATTCGCGGTCCACGAGATCGCCGAGCTCTGCCAGACTTCCGCCAACCAGACCTGCGAGCACCTCCGCCTGCTCAAAGGCCATGGCCTGCTGTCCAGCGAAAGGCGGGGACGCACCGTTTACTACAAAATCCTGTCGCCTCGACTGCCTCGCCTGATCGAGTGCATCAGCGTGCATTGTGGCTCGTAAGAATCCGCCAACGGAGATACTCATGGCTCAGAAGAAACGTATCGTCATCGTAGGGGGCGTCGCAGGCGGAGCTTCCGCCGCCGCCCGGGCCCGGCGTCTCAGCGAAGACGCCGAGATCATCATGTTCGAGAGGGGACCGTACATTTCGTTCGCCAATTGCGGCTTGCCCTATCACATCGGTGGCCAGATCAAGGACCGCGACCGCCTGCTCGTCCAGACGCCCGAGAAGATGAACGAACGCTTCGCCATCGACGTGCGCACCCGCAGCGAAGTCGTCGGCGTCGATCGCGAGAAACGCCAGGTCACCGTCCGCGACCTGGCAGGGGGGCGCGAATACCAGGTCGGCTACGACGCCCTGATCCTCAGCCCCGGCGCCGAGCCCGTCCGACCCCGCATGCCCGGCATCGATTCCCCCTCCCTCTTCACCCTCCGCTCCATCCCCGACATGGACGCGATCAAGACCGTCGTCGAGAAGGACGGTTGCGAGCGTGCCGTCGTCGTTGGAGGAGGCTATATCGGTCTCGAAATGGCCGAGGCCCTCGTCGAACGAGGCCTGACCGTCGCCCTCGTCGAACTCGAAGCCAACGTCATGGGCAGCGTCGACCCCGAAATGGCCGCACCCCTCCACGAGGAGCTGAAACTGCATGGCGTCGACCTGCACCTGGGCACCAGTGTCACCGAGGTCGCAGGCGACAACGGCAGCACCACCGTGTTCCTCAGCAACGGCAAGCGCCTCGCCACCGACCTCGTCGTCATGGCCGTGGGTGTCCGTCCCGAGGTCCAGCTTGCCCGCGAGGCAGGCCTGGAAATCGGCCAACGAGGCGGAATCGTCGTCAACGAACGCATGCAGACCAGCGACGAGAACATCTACGCCGTCGGTGACGCCATTGAAGTCACCGACTTCGTGGCAGGCTCTCCCACCGTGATCCCGCTGGCCGGCCCCGCCAATCGCCAGGGCCGCATCGCCGTCAACACGATCTTCGGACGCGACAGCAAGTACGCCAGCACCCAGGGCACCGCGATCTGCAAGGTCTTCAACCTCGCCGTCGCCACCACCGGCATGAACGAAAAGAACCTCAAGCGCCACAGCATCCCCTACGAAAAGGTCTACGTCCACCCCGCCTGCCACGCAGGCTACTATCCCGGCGCCAGCCAGCTCAGCCTCAAGCTGCTCTTCGACCCCCAGACCGGCAAAATCCTCGGCGCCCAGTGCGTCGGCGCCAACGGGGTCGACAAGCGGATCGATGTCCTCGCCGTCGCCCTGCGCGCCGGAATGACCGTCTTCGACTTGCAGGACCTCGAACTCTGCTACGCGCCCCCGTTCGGCTCCGCCAAGGACCCCGTCAACTACGCCGGTTTCGTCGCCGCCAATTTTCTTATCGGTGACATGCCCCTCTGCCACGTCGCCGACGTGATCGACCCGCGCGACGACCAGAGGCTGATCGACGTCCGCACCCCCGCCGAGGTCCAGGCCGGCACGATCCCCGGCGCGGTCAATATCCCCATCGACGAACTGCGTGACCGCCTCGACGAGGTCCCCAAAGACAAGGAACTGCTCGTCTTCTGCCAGGTCGGCCTCAGAGGCTATCTGGCCGCACGCGTCCTCAACCAGCGCGGCTACAACGCCCGCAACCTCACCGGAGGCTACAGGACCTATTGCGCCACCGTCGGCCATGCCGCCGGCCCGCCCAGCCTCTCCAAAGAGATGAAGAACGATACCGGTGAGGTCGAATCCCGCAAGAAGCCCGATACCGACCCCGGCATCGCCAAACACATCGACGCCACCGGACTGCAGTGCCCAGGCCCCATCATCCGTCTCAAAGACGAAATCGAGCCGCTCTCCGAAGGCCAGGCGATCACCATCACCGCCGCCGACCCCGGTTTCCCCAGCGACGTCAAGGCCTGGTGCCACAGCACCGGACATCGCCTCGTCGCCGCCCAGGCCCGCAACGGCGCCTACACCGCCACCATCGAGAAGCGTGCCCCCGCCCTCGCCCCCGTGACCGCATCATCCCAGGGCAAGAACAAGACGATTGTCGTCTTCAGCGGTGATTTTGACAAGGCCATGGCCTCCTTCATTATCGCCAACGGCGCCGCCGCCATGGGCAGCGACGTCACCCTGTTCTTCACCTTCTGGGGTCTCAATCTGCTCCGTCGACCCGAGTCCGTCCCCGTCCGCAAGACCTTCATCGAGCGCATGTTCGGCTTCATGATGCCGCGCGGCGCCGAGCGGACCAGCCTCTCCAAAATGAACATGGCCGGCATGGGCACCCGCATGATCAAGGGCATCATGAAGAACAAGAACGTCTCGTCCCTCTCCGAGTTGATCGCCAAGGCCCAGGCCGCCGGCGTCCGCCTCGTCGCCTGCACCATGACCATGGACCTGATGGGCATCAAACGCGAGGAGCTCATCGATGGCGTCGAAGAGGGCGGCGTCGCCATGTACCTCGACCGCGCCGAAGCCGCCGCCGTCAACCTCTTCATCTGACCGATTCTCCCGCCAGGGGGCGACCACCCGTCACCGGGGGGGCGCCCCTCCGCGTACTCCCGACCGCCTGCCGACACAGTGAGCCGCACCTCGCGCTTGCGGATCGACGCCACCTTGCTAAACTGGAACCCGAAACGTGCCGACGCTACGGAAAGGCCGCCGGAGTGTCCATCCTGTCCGAACGGGGCAGGCCCCGGCCCGATCCGGACAAATCCGCAGGCTGACCGGAGATGAATCGTTGTTCGAGTTCGAGCAATACGATCCCAAATTGTCGCAGCAGTACCCGCCGGACAGGACGGACGGTTTCGTAGAGAATACGAACGGGACCATCCGTTCCTTCTCCCTGCTCAACTGGGGCGAACATTGCGTCGAGTGCGCCTTTCCCGCTTGTTATAAGACCTGCAATCTCTACGAGCCCCGCGCCGATGGCCGATGCCGCCGCTTCCGCTTCGGCATCCAGCGCAACCGCCGCGTCCGCGCCTCGCTCCCATACTCCGCCTACGTCCGCTTCAAGGACTCCAGCCATCTCTGGTCCCAGGGCAACGCCACCCAATTGCCTCGCCTCCTGACCCGTGCCCTCCTGTTCGTCCAAGATGCTCTCGTGCGCATTTTGATCCTTCTCGATCGGAACCTCTTGCGCCGGGTTCTCGGACGGACCTACGTCTTGCTCGGTTTTCAGGCCCTCCGAAGGCGATTGCTCGTCGTCCTGGGCTGCCTCTACCGCCTCTTCCCGCGACCCCAGGTCTTTCGGTTCGAGCTGTTCAACCCCTCCGATGAGCCGACCGATCTGCTGTTCTTCGTCCGAAACCGTTCCGCGCAGTATGAAGCAGGACACACCCTTCGCCCGGGATTCAACGTCCTGGAATACTCCGTTGCTGATATCGAGCAGCGGATCCGCCTGGATCGACCCTTCAAGATGTCCTTTTATCTGACCCAGGCCCAGGATCGGGAACTCTACATCTGCTTCGCCTCTTTCGTGCGCTATCGCCCACAGCCCTCGCCCGCAGCCCTGCCCGAGAGCCCCAAGCCGAAGAAGGTCAAGTGCCTCGTCTGGGACCTCGATCGAACCCTCTGGGACGGCATCCTCCTCGAATCGGAGACCGGACGGATGCAGCTCAAGGATGGCGTACGCACCCTCCTCGCCCAGCTTGACCAGCGCGGCATCCTCCTGAGCATCGCCAGCAAGAACGACCCCGACAACGCCGTCGCCGCCCTCCAGGCCCTGGAAATCTGGGACTACTTCCTGGTGCCTCAGATCAACTGGGAGCCCAAGGGCCAGAGCGTCCGCCGGATCGCCGACGAACTCAACATCGGAATCGACACCCTCGCCTTCATCGACGATTCGCCTTTCGAACGCGACGAGGTCCAGACGCAGTGCCCCAGCGTGCTCTGCCTCGACGCCGCCGAATACATGACGCTGCTGGGCCGACCCGAATTCGCCGGCGATTCCAGCTCCGACAGCGCCCAGCGCCGCCGATTCTATCAGACCGAGATCGTCCGAAAAACCGACCGGGCCACCCACGGATACAGCATCGACGAGTTCCTCGCCGCCTGTGATATTCGCGTCCATCTCACCGCGCCCACCGAAAGCGAGATTCAACGCATCCACGAGCTCGTGCAGCGAACCAACCAGTTGAACTTCTCCGGGATTCGCTACACCCGCGACGACGTGGTCGCGATCATCCGTGATCCGCAATTACAGTGCTATGTCGTTCGTTGCCGGGATCGCTATGGCGACTATGGCATCGTCGGTTTCTGTGTGGTGGCCGCGCAGGCTGGTCTGCCGCTGATCCGCGACATGATGCTCTCCTGTCGCATTCAGAGCAAAAAGATCGAACACGCGATCGTCGGGCATCTCGCCGACCGCTGTTTCGCCCAGGGACACCGGAGGATTCAGGCGCGGTACTGTCAGACCGCGCGCAACAAGCAGGCCGGACGGGTCTTCGACGATCTCGGCTTTGTCCCTGCCGACGGCTGTCAGGACCCGTCTCTGTTGGCGCTGGATCGCGACACGCCCCGCGACCCGGTCCGCCACGTCCGCATTCTGGAAGAGGCCCCCGAGGAGTGACCCGGTCCCGCTGCGATCTTGGGTCCAGGCTTGCCAGCGGTCGCGCCGTCCGGTACAATAGGACTTGTTGGGAGACACACGGATGAGCCTTCAGATGTGGAACGCGGATGTCCCTGCCGAGGAGCAGGGCGGGGCATCACCTTTTCCGAATCGATGGCCAAGGAGAACGCATTGAACGCCATACTCTGGGGTCTGCTGCTGTTCCTCTGTGTCTTTGCTTACGTGGGCATCCCCTACGCTTATATCAAGTGGCTGCGAAGCACCCAGCAGCGCCGCGTCCGCGCACGCTCGTGCATCGTCCTGACCTTTGACGATGGCCCGGGGGCCCGTTTGACGCCCGCCCTTCTCGACCTTCTGGCCGAGTACGATGCCCGAGCCACCTTCTTCGTCTTGGGCCGGAACATCCGCGGAAGGGAGCACCTCATCCAGGCCGTGGCCGCCTGTGGTCACGAGATCGGGATCCACTCGTACGACCACCTGCATGCCTGGAAGGTCCTGCCGACCACCGCCATCGCCGATCTTCGACGAGGCCGACGCGAACTCGACCGCGTCCTGCCGCTGCCGCCCGTCATACCGGTCCGCCCTCCCTACGGCAAGGTCAACCTGCTGACCCTGCTGTACCTGCTCTGTACGCGCGCCCCCATCTGCACCTGGACCCTGGACACGCGCGACACCTGGCCCGCCGCCGCCCGAAACGGGTACCACATCGCCGACGCCATCCACCGCTCCGCCGGCGCCATCACCCTCACGCACGACTTCGATCGCACCGAGCCCGAACTCGAAGAGTACGTCCTCTCGACCGTCCGCGCCATCCTCGACTACGCAGAGGTCGCCGGACTCCAGTGCCTCACCATCAGCGAGGCCCTCAACCGAAAGGGCCCCTCCGGATCGATCCCACCCTCCTCCCGTCCCGCCCTGGCCGGCGACCTCCAAGCCTCCGCATAGTACCCGTCCAACCCGCTCGCATGGGAATCCTCTCCACGCGCTCGCCGCAGGGATAATCAAGCCATCCATCACGACGCCGCCCGACCGCATCCAACACACGAACGTCCACCGGGCCCGCAGTCGAGCCATGCAGGCCATGCCTTGGGCATTGACAGCATCGCGCCAATGCGGTCGAATGCCGGATAGCTGGCACGCCGGAGTTGCCGAACGCAGGCCTCCGAGTGTCATCGCCGAGCCGCTGTTCGGGAGTCCGCTGATGAGAACCGCACGCACCGTCGCCTTCGCCTCCATCCTGTCGATCCTCTGTTCTGCCTTGGCCGCCTCCGCCGCCGACCTGATCCTCTACAACGGCAAAGTCGTCACGGTCGATGCCGACTTCTCCATCCACCAGGCAATGGCCGTTCGCGACGGGCGCATCGTCGCCGTCGGAGACAACGACGATGTCCTGCGCCGCAAGGACGCCGACACCGAAACGATCGACCTGGAGGGCAAGATGGTCCTGCCCGGCTTCATCGACTCCCACGTCCATCCCACCGGCGCCGCCATGACCGAATTCGATCACGAGATCCCGCAGATGGAGTCCATCGCCGACGTGCTGGACTACTTCCGCACCCGCGCCGACGTCCTGGACGATGGCCAGTGGATCGTCCTCCAGCAGGTCTTCATCACCCGTCTCCGCGAGCAGCGCTATCCCACGCGAGCCGAACTCGACCAGGCCGCCCCGAAGAACCCCGCCGTCTTCCGCACCGGTCCCGACGCCTCGCTCAACACCCTCGCTCTGAAACTCAGCGGCATTGACGAGGACTTCCGCGTCACTGACGGAGGCCCCGGATACGCCGAAAAGGACCCCCGAACCGGGCAGCTCACCGGCATCCTGCGAAGCTGCAACCGCTTTATCCAGAGCCAAACGCCAGGCAGGAAACCCACCGACCGGGACCGCTACGATCGGCTCGGCGCCCTGTTTGAAGCCTACAACGCCGTCGGCATCACTGCCATCTGCGACGGTGCCGCCGGCAGCGCCAGCCTCGACCTCTATCGGAAAATGCTCGACGCCAACGATCTCACCGTTCGCATCGCCGCCCAGTACTACATCAACACCATCGGCCCCATCGAACAGATCGAAGAGAGAATTCGCCAGGTCGCCCGCCACCCCCTCCGCGAAGGCGGGCCCATGCTCCGCATCATCGGCATCAAGGCCTTCCTCGACGGGGGCATGCTCACCGGCAGCGCCTACATGCGCCAACCCTGGGGTGTCAGCGAAACCTACGCGATCGACGATCCGAACTACCGAGGCGTCCTCTTCATCCCCCACGACCGCCTCCTGCCGATCGTCCGCACCGCCACCGAGTCCGGCCTTCAGTTCACCGCCCACTCCGTCGGAGACGGCGCCGTCCACGCGCTGCTCGACGTCTACGACGAACTGAACGTTACCACGCCCATCCGCCCGATGCGCCACTGCATCACCCATTCCAACTTCATGAGCGCCGAAGCCGTTGCCCGCGCCGCCGACCTGGGCGTGATCCCTCTCGTCCAGCCCGCCTGGCTCTACCTCGACACGCGCACCCTCACCAGCCACTTTGGCTACGACCGTTTGCGCTATTTCCAGCCCCTGCGTAGCATCTTCGCCGCCGGAGGCCTCGCCGCAGGCGGTTCCGACCACATGCAGAAGCTCGGCCCCCTCCGCTCGATCAACCCCTACGATCCCTTCCTCGGCATCTGGACCGCCCTCACCCGCCGCGCCCGCTGGTACGAAGGCCAACTGCATCCCGAAGAGGCGATCACCCGCGAGCAGGCGATCCGCTTCTACACGATCAACTGCGCCCGCGCCCTCTTCCAGGAACACCTCGTCGGCTCCCTGGAACCAGGCAAACGCGCCGACTTCATCGTCCTCGACACCGACCTGCTCACCTGCGATGTCGACGCCATCCGCGACGCCCGGGTCCTCCGCACCTACCTCGACGGCCGCCTCATCTTCCACCGCTGACCAACGCCCCGTCCGACCGGTTTCTGCGCCCTCAGGCTGATCCTTACGAACAGCCCACGAAACTCTGCCGTACCCCCGAACGGTATGCCCGTCCGTCAGATTTGATTCGGACAGGGCCAAAATGGTAAAATGCCGAGAACGACAGCCCATAGCAGGCTCCCGCCGGGGCCCTTGGGGGGATGTCCACGGAGAATCTCATTTGAGTGAGGGTACCACCATGAAAACGTTGCGATATGCTCTCGTCGTGTTGGTGATCGGATGCTGCACTGGCGTCGCCGCAGGCCGCTGGCTCCAGCCCGAGTACCTCCCGTCCGACCGCCTGATCCTGAACGCCGAAGCCTACGTCGCCGAGGAACCCAACGACCCGACCGGCTACTACACCCTCGCCCGCATCCACTACCTCGCCTTCGCCAACCAGGCCTTCCTCGTCGGCGCCTTCAACGACGACGTGCCGCCGTCGGTGATCGAATACTGGTGGCCCGAGGATTTCCTGAACGCCGCCCGCAACGCCGAGGCGACGCGAACCGCACTGGCCGAGTTCGAGATCAAGTCCACCAGCGAGCTGACCGACGCGAACCGTCAGGCCTTCTTCGACCGTGTCGCCGAGATCGAAGGCGAGCTGCTCGCCTCGGGCTGGAAACCCAAGCAGCCCACCACCGAAGAACTGATCGCCCACGCCGGCGCCGCCCAATGGAACTTCTATCGCGCCGCCTCCCTCGACCCCAACAACGCCCTCTACGTCCTGGGCCAGGCCAGTCTGGGCGAGCAGTACCTGGACTTCTTCGACACCGCCAGCCCGACGCCCTTGCCCCCGACGCTCGAAGCAATCGCCCGCAACGCCGTCAAGCAGACCTACCTGCTCGCCTACAACCTCTCCATCGACCAGGACCTGGAACTCAAAGCCCTCCCCATCGAGGGCCTCCAGGGCATCATCAGCTACGAAGCAGGCAACGCCTTCGTCCGCCTCTGGCAGGCAGAAGCCAGCATCCCGCCCGACGTGCAGCAGACCATCGCTGCCATCCAGACCAACCTCGCTGCCTTCGAAGCCTTGCCCGTCGGAGCCGTCACCCCCATCGTCTTCAGTCTCCAGCAGCAGGGGACCCTCGCCGATCTGCTGGCGCCGACCACCACCGTCTCGTTCGACCTCGATGGCGATGGTCGCCCTGAGAAGCGCCCCTGGGTCCGCCCCACGACCGGTTTCCTCGTCTGGGACGCCGCCCGGACCGGTCGGATCACCTCAGGCCGACAGATGTTCGGCTCTGCCACTTGGTGGATGTTCTTCAAGAATGGCTACCGCGCCCTCGATATCCTCGACGACACCCGCGATGGCTGGCTCGCAGCAGGGGAGTTGGAGGGCTTGTCCGTCTGGTTCGACCGCAACGCCGATGGCGTCTCCGACCCCGGTGAAGTGCTCCCCGTCGCCGCCCTGGGCATCACCGCCATCGCCACGCGACCCAATGGCCTCGACGGAAAATCGCCCATGTGCATGCAGGGACTGAAACTCCACGACGGACGGACCCTCCCGACCTACGACTGGATCGCCCCGGCCCAAACGCCCGTCCTCGCGCGATAAGCGGTCGAAGTTCATAGTGCCGTCGTAAGACGCCGCACCCAGCGCTCGTAGTGGCGTCGTAAGACGCTACACCCCGCTATGGCGCCGCAGGGCCGTGCGGCCCCACTACAAGCGCCCCATGCGCGCCGTCTTGTCATCCTGAACGAAGTGAAGGATCTGGCCGCCGAACAAGACGAACCTCTTCTGCTGTGAAAAATCATTCGAGAGACCCGAATCTTTCGGCCTTCGCGTGTAACCTCCTAACCGGGTGCGACCACTCTATACGCATGGGTGGCTCTGTCTCCGCGCCGCAACCCGGCGCATCGTCCCGGACAGCCCCCAGCGATACCGACAACACGCGCGAAGGAGGTCAGGCATGTTCCAATCGTCGATCCAGGCAGCCCGGTGGACCGCAGTCTTTGTCGCCCTCTTGATGGCGGGTCTCTTGCACGCTCAAGTCGGCAGTCCCCTCGTGATCAACGAGGTCGTCGCGTCCAACACCGCCGCCGGCCACGACCCCCAAGGCCAGTACGACGACTGGATCGAGATCTACAACGCTGGCAACGCCCCCGTCGACCTGGCCGGCATGTACCTGACCGACGATCTCGACGACCCCACCCGGTGGCAGGTGCCCGCCGATCGGCCCACCTTGACCACCGTACCACCGAAGGGATACCTGGTGATCTGGGCCGACGCCGACACCGACGACGAAGGCCTCCACGCGAGCTTCAAACTCGATGCCGATGGCGAGGACGTCGCCCTGTTTGCCACCGATGGCGCGACTCTGCTCGACAGCGTGAGCTTCCCGCCCCTGGTCGCCAATCTCGCCTACGGACGCGATCCCGACGATCCGCAGCAGTGGCGTTTCTTCGCCGAACCCACCCCCGGCGCCGCCAACGGCGAACCCTACGAAGGGCTCGTCGCGCCGATCGAGTTCAGCCACCCGCGAGGCTTCTACGACGAGACCTTCACCGTCACCCTCACCACCGAAACGCCCGACACCACGATCTACTACACCCTGGATGGCAGCGAACCGGGCCGGGCCGGAGGCCGTGGCTTTTCCGGCCAGATCTACAAAGGCCCCATCGAGGTCCGCCGCACCACCTGTCTCAGAGCCATGGCCCGAAGGGACGCTTGGAAACCCTCTCCCGTCGGCACCCAGACCTACATCTTCATCGCCGATGTCATCATCCAGTCCGCCAACGGACAGAACCCGGACACCGACTGGCCCGCGCCCTCCGCAGACTCCGGCGGCGGCTTCCCAGGCGGTGGCTTCTTCCCCGGCATGGGAGGCGCCCAGTCGATCGACTACGGAATGGACCCCCAGGTCGTCTACGACCCGCGCTACCAGGACCTCATCGACGATGCCCTGCTGGCGATCCCTTCGCTATCCCTGGTGACCGACCTCGACAACCTCTTCGACACCCGCATCGGCATCTACGTCAACGCCCTCCAGGACGGACGCGATTGGGAACGCCCCGTCTCGGTGGAACTCATCGATCCCGCCGGCGCCGACGAATTCCAGATCGACGCCGGACTCCGCATCCGAGGCGGATATGGCCGCAACGGCACCAACCCCAAACACGCCTTCCGCCTGTTCTTCCGAGCCGAATACGGTGCCTCCCGTTTGGATTTCCCCCTCTTCGCCGACGAAGGCGTCGACACCTTCGAGAAGATCGACCTGCGGACCTCCCAGAACTACTCCTGGGCCTTCAAGGGCGAGATGGGCGACGACAACGGCGGCAAGAACACCATGCTCCGCGACGTCTTCTCCCGCGACGTCCAGGGCGCCATGGGACAGCCCTACACCCGAAGCCGATACTACCATCTCTATCTCAATGGCCAGTACTGGGGACTCTACCAGACCCAGGAACGCTCCGAAGCCCGCTATGCCGCCTCCTATTTCGGAGGCGATACCGACGACTACGACACCGTCAAGGTCGACGCCGGACCGGGCCGACCCTACACCATGGAGGCCACCGACGGCAACCTCGACGCCTACCGTCGCCTCTATGAGGCCGCCCGCGCCGGGTTCGCTGCCGACGATGCCTATTACCGCGTCCAGGGCTGCAACGCCGACGGAACCCCCAACCCCGAGTACGAACGCCTCCTCGACGTCGACAACGTCATCGACTACATGCTCTGCACGTTCTACGTCGGAGACCTTGACGCCCCGATCTCGAACTTCCTCGGAAACGGTCGCCCCAACAACTTCTACGCCCTCTACAACCGCCGCACCCCCGATGGTTTCAAGTTCTTCCGCCACGACGCCGAGCACACGCTGTTCAACCTCAACGAGAACCGCACCGGACCCTATGCCGCCGGTTCCCAGCCCGAGTACTTCAACCCGCAATGGCTGCACCAGCAGCTCCTCGCCCATCCCGAGTACCGCATGCGATTCGCCGACCGTGTGTATCGGTTTTTCTTCAACAGTGGACCGCTCACGCCGGAAGGTGCTCTCGCTCTTCTGGAGCCGCGCCGCGCCGCCATCGACCTGGCCATCATCGCCGAATCCGCCCGCTGGGGTGACGCCAAGGTCCGCACGCCTCGCACCAGAGACGACGACTGGCTGCCCCAGGTCGAGTACCTGCTCGACGACTACTTCCCGCAACGCACCGCGATCGTCCTGAACCAGTTCCGCACGAAAGGCTGGTATCCCGCCCTCGACGCGCCCGCCTTCAACCAGCATGGTGGCGCGATCGAGCCGGGCTTCACCCTCGCCATGGCCGCCTCCGCCGGACAGATCTACTACACCCTCGATGGCGCCGACCCCCGTCGCCCGGGCGGTGCCCTCAACCCCGACGCGATCCCCTACGTCGCCCCCATCACCCTGACCGAGTCGACCCCCGTCCGCGCCCGCGTCCTGCAAGCCAACCTCTGGAGCCCCGTCCACGACGCCACCTTCACCGTCCCCCCAACTCAATAATCAATCATCAATTATCAATTATCAATCCCACAGTCGAGCTATGCCGCATCCTATGACGGGGCGTGCGTGTGGTCGAACGCCGGGGAATGCCGCTGGATTTTGCGCATGGCCTGTCGGTCGTAGACCTTTTCGCCGCAGGCCGGACATTCATAGAACTCCAGTGACGGAACCGTATACGCCCGGCCTTGATACTCGCCCGACCAGTCTCGGCACACCTTCTCGATCTCCGTGCTCCCGCACGAA
>NPIE01009161.1_pt1 | contig 47696 bp, 43 predicted proteins | sample 8637661 | NCBI WGS metagenome assembly NPIE01 (sample SAMN07420842, study PRJNA396082) | bioreactor metagenome | isolation source: sample BA12 brine-fed electro-methanogenic bioreactor BA | place: Japan: Kochi | collected 2016-12-09 | reverse complement strand
AGAAGCGTTCGGGCCTGATTCTCCAGCCCGCCGGGCCTTCGCGATGCAGACTCCGGCAGGACCGGCCAGCCCGGGGAGCTAGCTGTTAGGACGGATCAACGAGAATAGCTGATCCTGTAAAGACCCTTGAGATCTTCGATACCGGCGGCGCGGAGTTTTTTGATAAGCAACAAGAAGAGGCAAGCAGACTGCACCGCATCCTCGAAGGCATTGTGCGAACGGTAACTCGGCAGGCCGAAGCGTTTGCTCAAATCTGCAAGTCGATAGCTCTCAATGGCACTCTGTTGAGACAGATAGCTTTGATGCCAGCGACGGTACCCCTGGGCAAGTCGCATTGTATCAATACCGGGGTTGGCGAGAACGCCGCCCAGGTGGTCCCGGGTGGCCCGTTTGAGGAAGTGCATATCCAGGTCGAGATGATGTCCGACAATGAGAGAGGTGCCGATGAAACGCAAGAAATCGGGTAAAACTGCTTCAAAGGCCGGGGCCATCGACAACTCGCCCGGCGCCAACCGGTGGATAACCGTCGAACCGGTACGCGCCAGAGCCTTCGGGCGGACCACCTGATAAAAGGTGTCACCGAAATCGATCTGCAGATTGGTGATCCGCACCGCCCCGATGGAGATGATCTCGTCTTTACGGCGATCAAGTCCGGTCAACTCGGTATCAAACGCCACGAATGAGCAGTCTGCAAGTCGTATGCACTGGGAAAACCTGCCGAAATATCGACGGTTTTCAACGATCAGAGGATGTGGTCGACGAAACCAGTTACGTGGGTTGAGCCAGTACATCTGACGATACCTCGACCCGCCGGGCGCGGTCAGGGGGCCGGATAGATGGTTTGCAAAACCGTTTGCAGTCGCTCTAAAATCCGAAAACTCTCTTTGAGCATCCGCCGCTCCAAGTCGTTCAGGTCAGCCGGATCGATATGATTGTCCGGCAGCGCTCCCCCTGCCAACTGCTCGAGTTGATGCAACAGCCGCAGCTGCATGATCAGCTCGTAACTGTCCGCCGCAGCTCCGGCCAGCTGTCGATCGAGATGACCTTCGTCGGCCAGCACTTTGAACCGTGCCAGCGTATTGGTTTCCTTGACGCCGTGCCTGAGAGCCAGGATTCGGGCGACGTCGACATACAGAGCAATGCCCGTTCGTTTGATATCGAGTCGGTTTCTATATTCACCGTTTTTTTCGACGATGAAATTACGGAAAAAGGAAAGCGGGGTACGAACGGCCAGTACCTGTCGGGCCAGGTGGAGGAGAAAACTATCCTGCCGTTTGATCAGCAACACCAGCTCGTTGCGCAGTTCATCGGCCAGTCGATTTTCTCCGAAACCGGCTCTGAAATCAAAGAAGATGGTGGAATTGAGCACTTCCTGTGGATCAGAACGACACACCCATGAGGTAAAATAGTCGCGCCAGACCGAATATGGCTGGCGCCACCGAGGATTGGCCGCCATGACTTCTCCCGGGCAAGGCGGATAACCGCAATTGGCCAGATGATGGGCCGCCCGCTCGGCCAGCTCGGTGAAATAACGCTCTGCTTGGAGTCGCTGGGCATCGCTTTGCGGATCGGCATAGACCAGGGCGTTGTCCTGGTCTGTCTTGAAGGTCTGCTCGCGTCGTCCTTCACTGCCGAGCAACAGCCAACAGTAGGCAACCGGCGGCGGGCCGAGTTCCGTCTCGATCAGTGTCAGCAGCCGCGACAAGACATGGTCATTGATAATTGCTATCATTCTGGTGATATGGTTTGCCTTGCCGCCCTCCTTGAGCAGGCCCCGGATCACGTCTGGAATCTTCTGGGCCAGAGGATATAAACCGCTGATTTGATCCTGACTGACAATCTCCTTGAACAGATGGTAGGGTGAGTTGCCCTGCAGCGACATGATGTCGCTGGAGGTAACGACAGCAACAATGTGATCGCCCTGCTCAACGGCCAGGTGGCGAATGGAGCGGCTGAGCATCAGCAGCAGCACGTCGAAACACAACGCCTGGGAAAGGACCGTCTGTACCGGACTCGACATAATCTCGGCAACAGGTTGGTTTAAGGAACGGCCCGCCGCCACCACCTTGACACGTAGATCCCGGTCCGTAATGATTCCGACAATCTGTCCGGGACGCCCCGGTTCGTGAACGAGCAGCGAACCGATCCGCTGCTCGGACATCAATGCAGCGGCAGCCTGTATGGTACATCGTGCATCGACGGTAACCGCCTGCCTCTTGACAATATCGCCCACCGTATTGCTGAAGAGCAGCAAATCATCGGGAGAGCGCCGTTTCAATTTATAGCGACGCAACTCGCTATAAGCGGTGTGTGCCAGCTGATCGGAAAAATCCTTGAGATAGTAACCTGCAAAGTGCGGCTGGGTGTCGAGCAACTCGAGAAAGTACCGTTTGGGCAGCAGGATGCAGAAGGTGTCTTCGACGGTTTCCACATCGACGTTCGCCCGGGAGCGCTGAATAATATCGAGAGCTCCGAAGAACTGCCCTTCGCCGCGCAGATCCTGTAGCGAAACAATGCCCTGCGCATCGACGATATACTTACTGACCGCGCCGCTCTGGATCAGGTAGAGAAAATTCACTTCCGAATCCCCGGCGATCAGGATACGTGTACCTTTCGGATAGAAATCGAGCTTGCAGTGACGGGCAAGTGACCTGAGCACCCCTTCGTCAAGTAGGTCGAACGGCACGGTCTTGCGGAAATACGCGACGGCTATCTCCGGATCGGCGCGATAATCGGATGCTTTGTCTGCTGCCACCATAAAGATTCTCCCCGGCACCAGGCCTGAATGAACATTCACCGGCCAGACTCATTCTACCCGCTCCACCAAACAGAGGCAAAAACAAAGGTGCCGGCCCGCCTTCTGAGCCGCGGTGATTGACGAGGCGTCGAAAATATGGGAAAAGACGAGCAGCATTCACCTCGAGCGCGGGCGAGATCAAGCATTCCGACAACTGGTTACCACACATGGCACACGTACTGATTATTGGCGGCGACGCGGCTGGGATGAGCGCCGCGTCCCAGCTCAGAAGACGGGCACCGGCGACACGGATCACCGTCTTCGAGAAAGGCCCTTATACGTCCTATGCCCTCTGAGGCGTCCCCTACTATGTCGCCGGTCTGGTCGACTCCGAGCATAGGCTCATTGCCCGTACGCCTGAAACGTTCAGAGAGAAGATGGACATCGAAGTGCACACCGGCCACGAAGCCGTCGAGATCGACACGGCCAACCGGACGGTACTCGTGGCGAATCTCGATCACGGCGCCACCCGGCGACACCACTTCGACCACCTCCTGATCGCCACCGGCAGCAAACCGATACGGCCGCACCTTCCCGGCAGCGACGCAGTCAATATTCACGATGTCAATTCACTGGGCGGCGGTATCGCACTGAAACAGGCGCTACAGCGAGACAAACCCCGCTCGGCGGTCATCGTCGGCGGCGGGTATATCGGCATCGAAATGGCCGAAGCACTGGTCATGCGCGGCCTGCACGTACACCTGATCCAACGCGGCAGCCAGGTCATGTCCTCCCTGGATGCAGAACCTGCCAACCTGGTCGGCTCGGCCCTTGAGCGGCACGGGGTGAAGGTGCACCTCGGGCAAACGGTTATCGGATTCGAAACGAGCAACGGCAGAGCCGTGCGGGTTATCACCGACCAGGCCACTCTGGCCGCCGACATCTTCCTGCTCGGCCTCGGGGTGAGACCGAACAGCGCTCTGGCCGAGAAAGCCGGTATCCCTCTCGGCGCCGGCGGCGCCATTGCTGTCAACGATCGTCAGCAGACCAAGCTGCCGGCTATCTGGGCCGCCGGGGACTGCGCCGAATCGTTCCACCTGGTCGGCCGTCGCCCGGTGTTCTTTGCCCTCGGCACGATCGCCAACAAACAGGGGCGTGTCGCCGGCATCAACCTGGCCGGCGGCGAGGCCCGCTTTCCCGGAGTGGTGGGCACGGCAATCACCAAGTTCATGGATACCGAAATCGCCAGGACCGGGCTGAACGAACGGGAGATCAAGGAGTTGGATATCCCATTCGTCACCGGGCTCGTCGAGGCACACACTCTGCCCCGCTACTATCCCGGCTCCGCGCCGATGACCGTCAAAGTGCTGGCGGAACAGGGGAACGGACGGCTGCTCGGGGCTCAGATCGTCGGCGGCGCCGGCGCCGGCAAACGAATCGATCCGCTGGCCGTCGCGCTGCACGCCGGCTTTACACTGGACGATCTGCTCTATCTCGATCTCGGCTATGCCCCGCCCTTCTCCGGAGTCTGGGAGCCGTTTGTTATCGCCGCCCGGCTGGCCTTGAAAAAAAGCTGACAGCGACGATGAAGGCTGGTATACGGGTAAAACGGCTTAATCACCACCTGCGCTCATGGCGGCAAACGGCACGGATCGCACTGTGTCTGCCACCTTTTCTCTTCCTGCAACCGGGCCGGGCTGCAGCACTCGATGTCGCCACTCCGGTTACGTACACTGCTTTGCTGATGGCCGTCGAATTCGCCGCGATCAATATCCTGGATCTCAACCACCACTCGATCAGTTACGACAATTTTGAGCGATCCGTCAAAGACCCGTCACCTCGGGAAGATGACGATAGCGATTTCGTCAATCACGTCCTCCATCCGCTGATGGGCTCGGAGACCTACTTGCGCGCCCGCGAAGGCGACTTCGGCATAGCCGGCAGCATCGGCTTCAGTCTGGCGGCTTCGATAACCTGGGAATACGCGGTGGAATCCTGGACGGAACACCCGTCGGCAAAAGACATTTTCGTCACCACCGGGGTCGGTTGGATGATCGGCGAAATCCGTTACCAGATGAAACGATACGCCATCGAAAATGATCTGTCCTATGCCCTGGTGGACCCGATCTGGGCGGCACTCGAATACTTTGATGTCTCGATAACCAAAAGGGACTCCGAGGTCACGGCGCTGTTTGGCTTTACCTTTCCGCTGTGACTTCGGCACCGGCGCCATCACTCCGGCACTCCGGCAACGGTTGGGGCGCCTTGCTCCGGAACGTGCAGCAGACCGATTCCGAAGCCACTCCGGTTGCCTTCGGTAACGAACTCCTCGGTCGGAGCCCGGTGCTTGAGGCGTTTCCAGAGATGATACACCTGGTTGGTCGGCAAGGGCTGGTTTTCCAGGATATCGTGGAAGGCGATCAAGCCGCCGGGACGAACAAGACCTCGATAGTCCTCATAATCGGCGGTGACCCCAGCTTCGGTATGATCGCCGTCGATGAAGAGAAAATCCACCTGGTGCCCGGCCAGTTCACCGGCCACCCGCTCCCTGAATGCCGGATCATGGGAATTGCCGCTCAGAAGGGTTACCCGACACGAAGAACCGGGCGGCGGGAAGCGACTAAACAACGGCCGTTGCCGGCTCATGTCGATCAGATCGCAGCTGATCACCCGTTCACTGGCCAGCGCGGCCCAGATCAACGCCGTACCGCCGCTGGCGGTGCCGATCTCCAGGATGATCCGCGGCTTGATGGCGGCTACCGCTTCTGCCAGCCTGGTGATCTCCGACGGAATCTGCAAGGTCTTGACCCGCATCCAACCGCCCCCGCCGAAATGCATGGCCCAATCAACCACCTCGGCAAGTGACCGCGGCGCCGCATGATATTCCTGCAGGCGCCGAAATGCGTAGCGCGCATGAAACGGCTGGCGCACTCGTCTGCTCAGGTTCTTGAATATGCTCATGGCTCCGTCACCACTGACCAAAAAGAAGCCCCCCGGCTCAGGACTGCTGCATATACGGGCCGAGAATCATATCCTTGTATCCGAGTCCGGCCGGTATCCGAGGGTAGAGCATCTCGTCAACATCACAGACGACTTCGAGAAAACAGGAGCCGGTGTTTGCGATCATATCCGCCAGACCCGCAGCCAGATCGTCGCGCTTCTCGATCCGTCGAGTAAACGAGAACCCCATGTCCCGGGCCACATTTGCGAAACTGACCGGTGTGATCTTTTTCGTCCCGACATAGCTGCCGCCGTACGCCAGATCCTGAATATTCCTGACCATGCAGTCCCCGTGATTATTGAGCATCAGAACCTTGACCGGCAGGCCGTATTTGCCGATGGTAAAGAGTTCACCAAGGTTCATCAACAGGCTGCCATCGCCATCGATGGCAATGACAATGGCCCCGGGGTTAGCATACTGGGCACCGATCGCCGTCGGCAATCCGAAGCCCATCGTGCCGTAGCCGCCCGAGGTCAGAAATGTCTTCGGGGCCAGCGTGGTCAGGTATTGGGCGGCCAGCATCTGGTGATTACCGACACCGGTGGTGACAATGGTGTTCTCGGTGATCAGGTCGGACAATGCCTCCATAACCTCGGCCTGCTGAATAGCCTCGGCCTGACGGTTGTAGTTCAGGCGATAGGTCTGCTTGAGCTTGCTGGTATAGTTCTGCCACGGGCCGATATCGAGGCGGATATCGTGGGTCTCGGCATAACGAAGCAAATCGTCGAGAGCCGTCTCGGCCTTGCCGATAAAAGAGAATTTCGGGTTCCGCGAAAATCTGACTTCCTGGACTTTCTCCGGATTAATGTCAAAATAGGCGATATCGGCCGCCAACCCGGTCTCGCCGACTTTCTGCGACACCCGGTCGTCCCAGCGAATACCGAAGGCAACGAAGAGGTCGGTCTCCTGGATCGCCATGTTGGCGGCCGGCACGCCGAACATACCGAGCATGCCCAGGGCCCAGTCGCCGGTCTCGTCAAGCACACCTTTGCCCATCAGACTCCAGATCGACGGGACACGGTAGCGACGATTAAAAGCTCTGATACGGGCGCTTCCCGCGGCCGAGTTGAGACCACCGCCGATATAGAGCAGCGGTCGCTTGGCCTTTTGCAGCAGTTCGAAAAACTGTCGACACTGGTTCTCACCGAGGTGCCGCTCTTCATCGTATTTATGGCGGAAGCGCTCCGGCTCGATGGCACGATAGCCCCCTTCCGTCTTCTGGATGTCAAAAGGAAAATCGATGACTACCGGCCCCGGCTTCCCCGATTTGGCCAGGAAATAGGCGTCCTTGACCACTTCCTCGACACTCTGCAGTTCATTAACGACAATGACTTTCTTCGCCGCTCCGGCAAAAATGCGCTCGACGTTGATATGCTGGAACTCATCGGTCCCCATTTTCGTGCGGGCCACCTGGCCGGCAAAGACGAGCAGCGGGATCGAATCGGCGTTGGCATCGGCCACAGCGGTCAGGGTATTGGTAATGGCCGGACCTGAGGTGACGACCGCCACTCCGACCTCGCTGCTCGACCGCGAATAACCACCTGCGGCAAAAGCGCAGGACTGTTCGTTGGCATCGACGATGATGTCGATGCCGTACTCTTCAATGGCATGAAAGACCGGTAAGATGGTCGCACCGGAAAAACCGAATATCCGTTTAACCCCCAAGTCAACAAAACTTTTGGCCAGAATCTGTGCATTATTCATAAAAACCTCCCCTCTTGGTATCGCCGCTGACGACAACTGCTCGTGTTAACGAAAATAGCGCCGTATCCGTTCGACACCATCGTTCATTCGTTCGACATCGGTGGTGTAAGCAAATCGAATGTGCTGCGCGGCACGATTGGTCCCAAAATCTTTGCCCGGCGTAACCGCTACCCCTTCCTTTTCCAGGAGATCGTAAGCCAGCCGAAAACTGTCATCGGTCAAGGACGAACAATCGGCGTAGAGATAGAAAGCACCTTGCGGGACAGCCGGAAAAGAGAAACCGATCTCCTGCAACGCCGGCAGCAGAAAATCCCGTCGCCGACGAAACTCCTGCCGGCGCTGTTCGAAAATGGCCAGGCAGTCGTCGGAAAAGGCCCGTAGCGCCGCATATTGCGCCGGCGCCGAGCAAGAAAGGAAAATATTCTGAGCCAAACAATCGATAGAATCGACAAAGAACGGCGGGGCGATGATCCAGCCGAGCCGCCAGCCGGTCATGCCAAAGTATTTTGAAAAGCTGTTGAGCACGAAAATATCGTCGGCCACGTCCAGGGCGGTAAAGGCCTCCAATTCGTAGATCAGACCCTGGTATATTTCATCGACGATGAGCACACCGCCGCGCTCCCGGACGGCCTGATATATTTCACGCAACGCCTCCCGCGACAGCACCGTGCCGGTCGGATTTGCCGGCGAGGCAACCAGCACCGCGCGGGTCCGCTCAGTCCAGGCCTGCCGGACCATCTCGGCGGTCAGCTGATAGTCGGTCTCGGGACCAACCGGCACTGATACCGGCACGCCGGAAACGAATTCAACGAAATTCTTATTGCATGGATACCCCGGATCGGTCATCAGCACTTCCTGGCCGGGGTTGATCAACACCCCCATCAACAATTGCAGGCCGCCCGAAGAACCGGGAGTAACGATGATCCGGTGCGAAGCGATGGCCAGACCGAACCGATCGCGGTAGTAATCGGCAATGGCCTTGCGCAATTCCGGGATTCCGGTGGCCGGCGTGTAGCCGGTCTTGCCGGCATCAATCGCCGCTTTGCCGGCGGCGGCCACCGGTGCCGGGGCGGCAAAATCCGGTTGACCGACCTCCATATGAACAACGGAACGGCCGGCGGCCTCCAGCTGTTTGGCCTTGGCCAGCAGATCCATAACATAAAACGGCGCGATCCGTTCCATCCGGCGGGCAATATACTGCTCAGTCATAAACCATCTCCAAACTCAAGGGTCCCTCAGGAACGTTCAACGAGCACTGCGATGGGAATCATCCAGTTCGCGATAGAGCGCCAGTACACCCGACCTGGTCAATTTTTTGATCCCCAGTGGTCGCAACAAATCGATAATCGCATTGACTTTGTCTTCGGTACCGGTCACTTCGACAATGTAGGAGTCGATACCGGCGTTGACGATCCGGGCATGAAAGATGTCGGCTATCTGAATCAGTTCGGTCCTGTTTTCCGGGGTTATCTCGACACTGATCAAGGCCATCTCGCGTTTGATAGCCTTATCTTCCATGGTCATATCGCGCAGCTTGATGACGTCGATCAACCGATTGATCTGTTTTTGGATGTCGATATACTGGTCGGGTGTCGCTTTGGTCTTGATGGTGATCCGGGAAATACCCGGATCGTGGGTGGGCGCCCCGCAGATGCTTTCCATATTGTACCCTCGGCCGGAAAACAGGCCCGTCACCCGAGAAGTCACCCCCGGTTTGTTGGCCACGAGCATCGTCAAGACATACGATTGTTCTTCCATGTCACTCTCCTTGATCGCGATCATGCCGAGACACCGCTGTCCGGGCACTTTAACCTGTTATAATAGGAAACCATCGCGACAATGACAACACAATTCCGGAAGGCAGGCCGGGATAGGCACCGGCGGCAATCGCCGCAAAAAAAAGGGGATCGCCACGCGAACCGCCGAAAGACGGTTACATGTGCCGATCCCCACTTCACGTGCAGGTGTTAACGGACAGTGACGCTGCTGTTAACGGGAAGATGTCTTGCTGTCGGACTCCCCTTCCCGGTTTTTTCCGGCCCGCAGAGCGATATCCCGCTCTTTGGCCCGCCGTTCCGCCTCAGGATCACCGGCAAGGCGCAGCGAGCGCGGAATAGCGACATCGACACGGGCCGTACACGACTCACAGACTTCCCGAGAGCAATTGGCAATCTCCCAGCACGGTGCGTAGCGCAACAGCTTCTTGATCCCGGGAATGGAAATGCCTTCTTCGTGGATCATCGAGCGGATGCAACTGATCCAGATGATATCGTTCTGGGAAAAATAGCGCCTCGTTCCTTTGCGTGCCGGCTTGACCAGCCCCTCGTCCTCGTAGATCCGCAGCGTTCGCGGGTGCACGTTGAGGAGTTGGGCGGCAACGCCAATCGAGTAGACCGGCGTGTCTGCCGCAATTGGTTGTACTTCCACTTTCTTCTTGCCTCTCATCGAACCTCCCGGCCGCATCTGGTCTGTTTCGTCCTCCGCTGGACTGAAGGCACCGTCACCGCTCATCAATACCATGGTTGCGCCCTGCGCTCCGTTAGTGAGCTTCGCTCAGGTGACCGCGAAACAACCGCTCGCCGGCGATAAACAGGAAGAAACAGAAGGCAATCCCGCCGATGGTCACCAGCCACTCATGGGCTGTTGGCGAGTAAGTAAACAATTCCGGATAGTTGACAAGCCCCATGCCATGATAATGCGGGACCAACTGGCCAACGATAACCAGGTCGTAGCGCATGAAAAAGATACCGACCATACCGGCCAGTGAAGCAGCGAACAAGACCCGCATATTGTTACCGCGAACCGCCATAATCAACGCAAACGGCAGCACCATGCCGAGCAGGATCTCGCCCATCCAGAAATTCAGGGCGTAGGGGCCGTTGATCAGGGTCATCATCGCCGCAAATTTTCCCGGAGGATTACCGGTTACGCCGGCAATCATTTTCCAGGAAGTAAAAAACAGGATGACCGCCATCATCAAGGCTCCGAGCTTGGCGACACTGGACAGAGATTTCTTCATATCATCACTCATCTGCCAGTTATTGACCCGATAAGCGAGATAGGTAAAGAAGATGATCGCGACACAGCCGGACATCGCCGCCGAAATGATGAAATAGATCGGCATGTAGGGACCATGCCAGAACTCACGCCCGTTGAGCAGGCCGAACACGGCACCGAGATTGGAATGGGCAACGACACCGGTAAGCAGTCCGGCCAGACCGAACATCGTGGCCGTCCGGTGTTGTTCTTTCTGCAACATGACGAATTCCACCATCATGAAAAAGAGGTAGGCACCGTACAAGGTCCCCATCCACCAGATGTTCGATGTCGGGTTGGCACCGATCACATTGCCGACCGGCATCCGCCAGGAATTTTCTATCTCGAAGGCAATGACCAGAAACCCGGCTACGATGGTGACGATGGATAAAAAAACCGCCCGCTTAGCAATCGGCGTAAAATTCTTGAAGCCGAAGACGTGGCCGATTGACGAAACAATGCACAACCCAGTCGATGTGACTACAAAAAATACATATCCCGCAATAAGCAGCCCCCAGGGAACCTCGCGGGTCACACCGAACGTATGCTCGTGGCCGGCAATGATCGAGTGAATACCGAAAGCCACGCCAACAACAGTAAGCAAGCCGAGGAGAAACAACGCAGCCGTGTGTTTCCACGAACTCGCAGACTCCAACCCTCCTTCCTGCGGGAGTACGCCCGCCAGCAAATTGTTCATCTCCAGCACTCCTTTGAATTATCGTTTGTTCTGCGCTGCACAAGCAGCCGCCGTTTCAGATACTGCGTTTCAGGACCGACCGCCTGAACCACTGTTTGACCTTCAAATCGTAGAGCGTATGAAGGATCGCACAACCGAACCAGAACACCAAGAACAAGAGACCTTCCATGAATCCACCCTCCATACCGATTTTCCGGATAACCCCGAAAGGACCTCCCTCTCGGATCATTTTGAGTTATAAACGAACGTATAATTGTACATGTCTGTTGTCAAGTTATTTACGCTAAAAACTTTCGCCATATGGTAAGCCATGATTCCGAAAATTCCCGGATAATGCCTACATATTACATTAATAACAAATTGTTATGTGTTTTTTTTGATCGTTGAAAAATATTTTTCCTCGAGGGCGAATTTTTCGCCCTCTGTCGGTCGTTGTCGAAAAATGGACGCATAGTGCGCCCTTTTCTCTGTTGCTCACGTTAACGGAAAACCACAATGAGAGAGGGAGGTTTTTCAGCACCAATCGGTCGGACTGCTTGATAGCCCAGGAGACTATTGCTACGGCCCCCTCGGGGTCAAAACCGAGGTCAAAGGAAGGACGGCAAGGCGGCTGCGTTTGCTGACGGTCAGCAAAGACCTGGACAAAATCTGCTCCGCAGTTGCTGGGAGTCTTGAAAACGACACGTGGGCATGAGGCACCAAACGACGAACGCCCCGTATCGCTGAAAAGCGGTACGGGGCGCCAGGGGTGAAGCTTATCGAACTGAAGTTGTTCTAGAAGGCGACCTTCTTTTTCCGTTGCGGAACCGGCTCCAATCGTCTGATCTTCTTGGGAACCATGGTGTTGGAAAAGAAGGCGCTGCACCGTTGTCGCTTCTCAAAGGGACAATCGATGATGTTCCAGCACGGCGTATAGGAAAGCAGTTTCTTGACCGCATTGATACTGATACCGTGATCGTGGATCATCTCCCGCAGGCACTCGATCCACTTGATGTCACGCATCGAATAGTAGCGCCACTTCCCTTTCCGCTTCGGACGAACCAGGCCGCTCTCCTCGTAGTTACGCAGCGTTCGCTGATGGACACCGAGAATTTTCGCTGCCATGCCGATGGTAAATATTGCATCGTCTTCAGAGATCATGGAGGGCCTCCTTACGATTACTCTTGGTGTCTCGACAGTCCTTCTCATCAGTCCTCATGATGGTGCCGAAAGCTCTCCCCGAGATAATATTCACCGATCAGAAAACAGGCGCCGAGAACACCGATACCGCTCAGAGCAATGGCGATTTCCGGCGCCGTTGCGGTATACTGATGATAAGCCGGCATACCCTCATAGCCCGAATATTGCGGAATGATCTGGCCGGCGGCTACCAGGTTCAGCCGGGAAAAGAATTGTCCGACCAGGATCATCAGGGCCGCCAGGGACATGGCCTGGACCGACTCCAGGCGGGTAATGAGCAGGACCACGAACGGCAGCAACAGCCCGATCCCGATTTCAAAGACCCAAAAACTGTTGGACAGGGGGCTGGAAGTCAGGACTGCGGCAGCATTACCAAGAGATTCCGAACCGACCAGCGCGTTGAGGAATTTCCAACCGGTAGCGATACCGATCAGGAAAATCATCAGCATCATTACTTTGCCGCCGGTCTGCATCGCCTCGAAGGTCTCCTTGCTGAGCGATTTTCGGCGGAGAGCAAATGATCCGTGCGTGAAGAGAACGATCGCCGCCGCGCCGGAGAGAAAAGCGGACGCGAGGAAAAAAATGGGCAGTTCCGAGCCGTACCAGAACGGCCGGGCATTGAGAGAAGCAAATACAGAGCCGAGATTGCTGTTGGCGAAGAGTTCGGTAACCGCTGCGCAGACCCCGAGAATCACCGCCAGTTTATAACGCCTGGTAATGATCAGAAACAACTCGGCCATCATGATGCCAACCGCCATCCCATAGAGCGTTCCCATCCACCAGATATTTGAAGTCGGATTCGGGTAGAGGATCACACCGAGCGGCATTCGCCAGACATTTTCAAGTTCCAGGCCGATCACCAGGAACGCCCCCATGATGGCGGCTATCGACAGCCAGACCATCCGATTGGCGAGCGGGGCCAGATTGTTACCGCCGAACAGGTGACTCAGCGCGGCCAGAGCACAAAGACCGGTTGAAATAATCGCCAGATAGGCATAGGTAGAAATGGCGATCCCCCACGGCACCTCGCGGGTAACGCCGAGTGACTGGTGGTGCCCCACATAGAGGGCATAGAGCCCCGCCGAGACACCGATGGCGACAAGACCAAGCATTACGGCCAGCAACAGATTGAACTGCGGCCGGCGAAACTCCTTTGCTCCGATAACGGCTGCCTGTGACTGTAGAGACATGATACCTCCTTAATATACGATGTTATGCTGTTGTTGACTTATTCGTCGATTCGTGCCGGTTCCGTCATGTCTGCCCCGGTTGCCTGCTTGCTGAAAATAAAACCGAGAGCGATCGGCGCAGCAAACGGCCCGAGAATCATGAACAGGACCAGACACACGGAAAACCAGAAATACTCACTCGCTTTCTCTCGCCAACCTTCCTGGACGAGCGCCAGGGGAGCCGTGAAATTCCGAGTTGTTTCAAGATACGTTGCGGCCATGTCGATCTCCTTGTTGGTGGTGGTTACGACGTCCTTTGCCTTCTCTAAAGCAATGGACATGCCAACACCTCTTGGAACCGGTTAACATGGGCAATATTTCATGATAAGATAATGTATTAAAAGGAAATAAAGATTTTAATTAAAAAACAAACCGTCATATTTCCCGGTCGTTTTTCACGAAACATCTTCCACCCATGGCGCAGTATGCGTCCTTGAGGAAAAAGTAGTGGCGCATAGTGCGCCATCTCCCATTTATCTATATTTTTTTATTATTATTTCAGACTGTTACAATGAACAGCGATTCATTAGACAAGAAATCGCCTCGAGAAACCCCAGGCATCGTCGCCGAGGAAAAGACAAAGGTAAAGCTAATTCAGGAAGTTATCAGACAGGAAGGAGGAGGGCGAAATATGCTCCCCGACCAGGTGTTATCCTGGATATATGGAAACAGGCTTCGACAAGATTGGCAGGTATTGAGGTAAATGAGTCCGCCGGATCGCACCGGCGGACTCGTTTACCGGTTGCTCAGTGCCCAGCTCCGTGCGCCGGAGTCTCGGCTTCACCCATCAGCCGGGCATATCCTCTGACCCCGATATGACAGGTGGTACAGCGGGTATCGGAAGCAAAAGCGGTGCTGCCGTCGTGACAGGCACCGCAGTAGAGCCCGTCGTAGAGGGAGGCCATGACAAAATCATCGGCTTGCTCTGCGGCGCCGGCCTGCATCGTGAACAGGTCGTCGTGACAGGACTCACAATCAAGTCCCATATCTTCCGAATGGGTCGTATGCTCGAAAATAACGGCTTTAACCGGTTTGGTCCAGACGATGGCATCCTCCGGCTGCTGGTGGCAGGAGGCGCATTGCGAGTTCACATCGAAGGCCATGCTGCCGTCATGACAGGCGCCACAATACATACCATCACCCATGGCGGCCATCGTAAAATCGTCCTGCCCCTCAGCGGCGCCGGCTTCCATCTCGAACAGATCATCATGGCACGATTCACAATCAAGCCCCATCTCCATGGTGTGCAGCTGATGACTGAAAAAAACACCCTTGACCGGCTTGTTCCAGATGATCAGCGCCTCCGGGCCGTAAGCATCCTCGTCGTAGGGCTCCTGCTCTACAGCCGGCTGATCCGCAGCGGAGATCAACAGATAACTGAAGAGAATGGCACCGACAAATCCTATGGCAACTATCTTTTTCATTCTTCTCTCCCGCATGCTCCTCGACTCAGACGAGCATTCCTGGTGGTATTAGAGTCTGCATCCACGAAGCATCGCACTTCAGGCATTGGTGTAAAAAACATTCGGGATGGCACCGGTTTCCGGCCGAAGAACCCAGACGATCGAACCGGGTGTATGGAGCAACTGAAAGACCCTGCTGTTATGATCAGCCAAATCACCGAAGACCCGAACATCGGCGGGGCACGCCTCAACGCAGGCCGGGTTGGTTTCTCCTTTGGAAAGACGACTTTCCCAGCAAAAATCGCACTTGTCGACAGCCCGCGTCTCCTCGTTGAAGTAGCGGGCATTATAGGGACAGGCGGCCATACAGGTTTTACAGCCAATACACCGGCTGTTCTTCATCACCACGATGCCGGTCTTTTCGTCTTTCCAGGTTGCCGTGGTCGGGCAGACACGGACACAGGGCGGCCGGTTGCACTGGTTGCAGAGTACCGGCATGAAAATGGTTTCCTTTTCACCGCCGACAATGTCACGCCATCGCTCGAGAATGGTTGTCCGATACCCGTAAGACGGTACATTGTTGGTCTTGACGCAGGCCTCCTTACAGAGCTCGCAGTCGATGCAGAGGTGCTCACGAAGCACCATGGTGTAATGAGGACTGTAGGGGTACTTACCGGCACTGGGCACCGGACCTTCCGCCAGGGCATCGACGACCGACGTCAGAGAGAGAACGGTACCGCCGAGATAAACCCCGGTCACGGCCAGGCCGATTTTCAAAAAGTTCCGTCGCTCTGCAGATGGGAGGGTATCAGGTGATTCCGCTTTCAGGGTTGCCAGTTCGTTTATTTTCATCTTCAACTCTCGTAATAGTTCCAACCAAATCGCCCGATAGGCGGGCCGGTCCTCGGTGCATCCCGACAGACACACGCCGCTTATTCCACCCGGTCGGTGCCTCGCGGTAACACCGGGCCGACACTGCTGCTCCGACGATCACCGCGATCATGCAATTCTCGGCCGCATCCGGTCGCGCTGACGAATCCGTACCGACCAGCGATTGACAGCTCGGCCGGCTCCGGTTATGCCATACCACTGACCTAAAAAAACGCCTGTGCATAGTGACAGATCGACACGGTAAAAGCAACCGCAATAAACAACATATGCACCAAAGTTGGCGTAGTTACAGATACCACAATGTGCCAGCGAACATTCCCTTTGTGGTTATTAATTAATTAATTGATTGTTGAAATGACATCTACCAGAATTACCCTGGTACCACATTTGTGTCAACGTCTTTTCGTTTACCCTCGTTCCCGATTCGCCTGCATGGGTAAGATAGTCGGCCGTACAGCTGACGGATCGACACTGACCCGGCGGGTAGCGGGGGTTGTCTCCACCCAGGCTCGCTGATCGGCCTCCGGGATCCGTTCGCCCTCGGCAGGTCCGGTGGAGCCGGGCTGGTAGACGACCACCGCCGGGGCCACCGCTCTGAGGCGGTCGATAAACCGCCAACTGGCCCGCAACCAGTCCCAACGGGTGAAAAGCAGCGCATCTCCGCGCATGGCACTGGCCATGATCGCCTCGTAGGCTTCCGGCGTATTAGGACCAAAGTGACAATGGTGGCAAAAATCCATCAATACCGATTCCGCCTCATTGTCCGATCCCGGTTTTCGTACATTAAACGCCAGGGCAATGCCCTCATCCGGCTGAATCCTGATGACGATCATATTCGCCCGGCCAGGCGTATCCAGACCATCGCAGCGGTGCTGTTTATAAACGATCCTGATCTCCGCATAGCGATGCGCGAGCCGTTTGCCGGTGCGCAGATAGAACGGCACCCCCTGCCAGCGCGGTGTATCGACAAAGGCACGGAGGGCCACATACGTCTCGGTAACTGACTGAGGTGCCACCCCGTCCTCGTCGCGATAGGCACGGATGTCCCGATCACCGATCCGTCCACCACCGTATTGGCCGAGAACTACGTCCGCACTCTCAGGTGGACGAAGATGTTCGACGACGCGGGCGGCCTCGTCGCGGATCGCGTCGGGATCATTACTGGTCGGCGGTTCCATGGCGGTAAACGAGAGTAATTGCAACAGGTGGTTTTGCAGCATGTCACGGATTGCCCCGCTGTGATCATAGTATCCGGCCCTCTCTTCCACCCCGAGGGTTTCGCTGACGGTAATCTGCACGTTGTCGATGGCATCCCGATTCCAGGCACAGCAAAAAATCTCATTGGCAAACCGCAGAAAGAGAATGTTCTGTACCAACTCCTTGCCCAGATAGTGATCGACGCGAAAGATATCCTCCTCACGTAGCACCGCGGAAATCGAATCATTCAAGCGCCTGGCCGAATCGAGATCCGCACCGAACGGTTTTTCAAAAACCACCCGCAGCCAGCCGTCTTCGCTTACCAGCGGTTTGATCAGGTCGGCAACGGCACCAAAGGCATCGGTCGGCAAGGCCAGATAAAAGAGTTTATTGCCGCCGCACCGGCAATTTCGTGCAACCGCCTGCAGCATCTCGGTCAACTGCTCGGCCGTCCCCGTCTGCAGATCGAACTGCCGATAGTGGAGCAGCTGTGAGAAACGCTCAATCAGTTCCGGCTCGTCACCCGGCAGAAACCGTTCGACCTGCAGTCTCTCAATAAAATCGGACGGCGAGAGATCTCGGCGACCGAGGCAGACAATCGGCATGTCATCGGTCAACTCGCCGCGCCTGAGCAACCGCAGCAAGCCCGGAAGCAGCTTTCTCCTGGCCAGGTCTCCGGTAGCTCCGAAGATAACGATCATCTGTGGTTCCGGCTTCGTCATAGTTCATCTCCACAATCGGTCAGAACAAAATGTTCTCGCACCCCTTTGATCAATCGTGCCGGGCACTGTTCTATCGGGCCTTCTTCATTGAGGTAATCGTGAAAGGCCGCCCGTTTTTCGTGCCCGATAAAGAGTAGTACGGCGGTGCCCGAAGCACCAATCAACCGTGGCGAAGCGCTCATCCGACCAGGTGGCGGTTTCGGGGCTGTCCCGGTCAGCAGAAAAAAAGGTGCAGTGCTGCGAATCGTCTCGTGGTTGGGAAACAGTGAGGCGATATGCCCATCAGCCCCGGCCGACAGCAGCGACACATCGAAACAACCACCGAAGTCCGTGAGCATACGGTGGTAGCGCTCTAGCGCGGCCGGACCGTCTTCCGGATCATAGCGAAAAGGGTGCAGGTTGTCCGACGGGAAATACGGCTGTACAAAAGATGAAACGAGTTGAAAGTTGCTGTCCGGGTGATCGAGCGGTACCAATCGTTCATCGACCATGAACAAATGCACGCGTTTCCAGTCTACCAACTCCCGGCCAAGTTGCGCGAGAACCGGCCCGACGCTGGAACCGCCTACGACACCAAGAACCGCCAGATCGCGAGCATCGATGGCCTGGCGGAGCGCCTCGGCAACCAACCAGGATGCTTTCTGCCGAACTTCCGCCCGTCGTGCCCTGATAATCATTGTGCCTTCCCGGTGGATTTTTTCGCATCTCGTATGTATCATCGTATAGCAGAAGAACGTACAAAAGACAACCGACTGTCGAGCGACTCCGGCTGCCACCGCCACCTCATGACCGAACCAGCCCAACCCGTCACCGTTTTCGGCATCCCGATCAAACCGGTACTTTCTTTGGCCATCATTGCCGGTATTGTCTTGGCCGATATCGATTATCACCGTATTATAGAGTCTATAGGGAAGCTTGCGTTCACCGAGCAGCAGGGAACGGATTCCGGACAATCAAGCACGGGGATGCCGCGAGATATCGTCGCCACACCGGAAATGATCGCCCGCGCCCGGCAGAAGATCGAGGCCGCCCGCCGGCATGAACGGGAAAACGCACTCCATCCCGCTGCCGCCGATCGTTTTTATTACATCATCGAGCTTTATTCGGGCGGTGACCTCGAGTCAGCTGAGCTGACCATCCATCCCGACCGAGTCGTCCTGACCTCCGCATCAGGAATCAAGACCGTCATCGATCGCCAATCCGTCAAGAACATCCAGCGCATCAAACTCCCGCCGGAACGTCCCTGAAAAACATCGCCCGTTCACCCCCTACCGGTGAGCGCCGTCTTGCCCGAGCGCTCCCGGCGCGGTATACTTGATACGATGCATGCCGGGCGCTGCAAGACCGGCACGCTATCCGCTCACCCCGGCGCATACCTACAATCAAACCAGGAGTTCCCATGTCCACCGACCATTTCCACGGCGTCTTTCCCTATATCGTTTCACCGATCTCCCCTGCCGGCGACATCATCGAAGACGTGCTGACACGGCTTTGTGAGGATCTCATCAAAGCCGGCGTCCATGGGCTGACGCCGCTCGGCTCGACCGGTGAATTCGCCTACCTGTCCTGGGCACAGCGCCGGCGCATCGTCGAGGTCGTAATCGCCGCCGCAGCGGGCCGAGTGCCGGTAATCGCCGGCGTCGCCTCGACTACCATCGACGATGCAACCCGGCAGGCACGCGAATTTGAAAGTCTCGGCTGCGATGGTATACTGGCCATCCTCGAGGCCTATTTCCCGATCTCCGAAGAAGGGGTCTACCACTATTTCAAAGCGATTGCCGATAGCGTCTCGCTGCCCGTCGTACTCTACACCAACCCCAACTTCCAGCGTTCCGATCTGAGTCTGCCGACCATTGAACGGCTCAGTCACATTGCCAATATCGGTTACATCAAAGATGCCTCGTTCAATACCGGCCGGTTGCTGTCGATCATCAATCGGGTTGAGGGACGGATGCGGGTCTTTGCCGCCTCATCACATATCCCGGCCTGCGTGATGATGATCGGCGGAGTCGGCTGGATGGCCGGGCCGGCCTGCCTGGCACCGGCGCAAAGTGTGGAGTTGTACGAATTGTGCCGGAGCGGTGACTGGCAAACCGCCATGGAGCGGCAACGACGGCTATGGGGCTTGAACCAGGCCTTTGCCCGCTACAATCTGGCCGCCTGCATCAAGGGAGGTTTGCAATTGCAGGGCTATCCGGTCGGCGATCCGCTGGAGCCGCAGACGCCTTTGTCCGAACAGGGCAAGGAGGAGGTGGGCCGGGCACTGCACGCCATCGGGGCACTGTAACGTGTTTTTCAGCAGACCTGGTGGCCCTGCCTCCAGACCTGGCGGACGACGGGTACTGAGTCGATCACCGAAACCCGCACCAGATCTGCCCGCTTGCCGACGCTGATCTCGCCGCGATCTGTCAAGCCGGCCATTTCCGCATTGTTCACGGTGACCATGGCAATGGTTTCGGACAGCGGCAGATCACACCGGTCGGCAAGCAGAAACGCGGCATGGAGCAGGCTGGCCGGCACATAATCGGAAGACAACCCATCGAGCAGACGGGCGGCCGCGACATCGTCGGTCGGCACATTGCCGGAATGCGACTCGCCCCGCACCGCATTGGGCGCCCCCATAACCACCGCCATCCCGTATTGGTGTGCCGCTCGCGCCGCTGACAACGTTGTCGGGAACTCGGCAATGGCCACACCGTCTTCGGCCGCACCGATGCAGTCTTCGATGGTCGTATCATCATGACTGGCCAGCACCAGTTGTCGTTCCCGAGCCAGGGCCACCACCAAGCATCGATTGCAAATTGCATAACGCTGCTGGCGATCGACCAGATCCCGGACGATGGCGTCCGCCTCCTCGTCGGTCCACTTTTTCTCACGGTGGTAGAGCCGCCACTTGCTGATATCCGACCATTGCCGCTGCCCCGGCGTGTGATCCATCAGTGACAGCAACCGCACTCCGGCATCGGAACCGTGGCGATCAAGCAGTTCCTCGAGTCGCTCGTCGGCCAGTTCGCAGCGCAGGTGAACCAGGTGCTCGGCCCGAAAAAAGCCGCGCCGATTGCCCTGGTCGATTGCCGCCAGCGAGTCGGCAAGGATCTGCGTCCGCAGCGAATTGGCCCGCCAGCCGCCTACGGCAATAGCATCGAAGACCGTGGTAATCCCGGCACCGGCTACCTGGCTGTCGTGGGCCACGGCGGCGGCCAGCATCGACGGCCAGATCACGCCGGGACGGGGCTGGATGTTCTTCTCCAGATTGTCGGTGTGTAATTCGATCAGACCGGGCAGCAGCAGATCTCCTTCACAATCGATCCCCCGGTGGGCGACACTGCCGCGCTGCTGCTGATCGACGGCGGCGATCAAACCGTCCCGCACCTGCACGCTGCCGCTGAAAATGTCGCCGCGGGTAACCACCCGTGCATTTCTTAAAGAGTATTCCATGGTGTAACCCACCCGTTCAAAGCAGCAGTTTGCGTAATTGCGAAGAGAACATATCGATCAGACTGACCGCGACAACGATGACGATAATGATCGCCGCCGCCCGGTCATACTGAAACGCCCGGAACGATTCGTAAAAGATAAATCCGATGCCGCCGGCGCCGACGATGCCGAGCACCGTCGCCGAACGGACGTTGGTCTCGAACCGGTACAAGGTCAGGCTGGCCCAGAGCGGCAACACCTGGGGAATAACCCCATAGATGATCTCGTGCAGATAACCGCCGCCGCTGGAACGAATTCCTTCCACCGGTCGCATGTCGATGGCCTCGACGGCCTCGGAGAAGAGCTTGCTGATGATACCGAGATTGTGGATGAACAGGGCCATCACCCCGGCCATCGGCCCAAGACCGACTGCGGCGACGAAGAGGATGGCGAAAACCAGCTCGTTGATGGCCCGGGCGGCATCCATCAGACGGCGAGCCGGAAAGACGATCCAGGCCGGGGCAATATTATTCGATGACAGCAGCGCGAATACGACGCCGAACAGCACCGACAAGAACGTGCCCCACACCGCCATGTAGACGGTTTCCAGCATCTTCTCAACAAAGACGCCGACATCGCTGAAATCTGGCCGCAGGAAATCTTTGCCGAACGTCATCATGTTACCGGCATCGGTAAAGAGCATCGGCCAGTTGTTCATCTCGGCAGGGTAATAGGAGATCCCGAGGATGACGGCCAAAACCAGGGCTACCGCACTATTACCCAGAATTGAAGTCCAGCGGGGTTTGAGTTGTTCCGCAACAGCCGGTGTCACAACGGCGTCGCGGCCGCCGTTCAGAGGAATTCCTTTCATTGAGATCCTGGAGGTATCGATTTGCCTAATGGGGAGCTTGAAAACCTGCCGGAGGTGCGCCTCCGTCCGGGCACCCCCACCGTCTGCGGGGCATCGAGGTCACCCGCAAGAGGAGCGGGCAACCTCGACTGCCTGTCGTCTCGACTCTCGATACATCGATTCAATAGCCGCTCTTGCCGATGACTTCGCTGTATTTTTTCAACCGCTGCTCTTCTGCAGCAAGTGCCTGCAGTGCCGCATCGTCACCCTTCTCCTGGGCACTCATCTTCTTTTTGAACAATTCAATCTGCCGCACCTCGATCAGCTGAGCGTTTGACGAGGCCAGAAACGGCCCCCAACCGTCCGACATCTTGGCAAGGTTGGCGCGCTCACGCTCGATCTTGGCCAGATCACCGAAGCGACCATACTGAATAAAGAAATAGAGAATTTTTTCCTTTAGTTCCTGCGGCAGGTCCTTGCGCCAGACCATCGGGTCCGACGGGATCAGCGGCGAGCGCCAGATTTCCTTGACATTGGCCGCCAGTTCCGGCTGGGCCTGGGCAAAACGGGCGTACAGCGATTCGGTGTTGTTGGTGGCGACATCCACCTTACCGGTGGCCACCGCGATGGCGTTGCCTTCATGGTTGGACGCGACGATCCGCTTGAAACAATCCTGCGGCTTCTTGTTGTGCATCGCCCAGACATAATAGCCGGGGATGACCGTTCCGGACGTCGAGTTCGGGTCGCCGGCACCGTAGGACCGCTCGCCATCGCATGCCAACACATCCTCCAGGCTGTTCAGGCCGGAATCCTTGTGGGTGATCAGCAGCGAATAATAGCCTTCTGATCCGTCATCCTTGATAGTCTGCGCAAACACTTCACCCTCGGCCCGATCGACAGCCTCAATGGCCGACTTGTTGCCGAACCAGGCCACATCGACTTTCTTAAAACGCATCCCCTCGATTACGCCGCCGTAGTCGGAGGCGTAAAACGATTTGACCTCAATTCCCAGATAGGCCTCCAGGTCTTTCATAAACGGTGAAAATCCGGCCTCGAGGGCCGTACTCGATTCGGTGGAGATAATTCCGAAATTGATCTGCTTCGGCATCTCGGCCAGCGCCATCCCCGCACTCAGCAGCAGCGCACCGGCGGTCAACAACAGTTTTCGCAACATACTCGTTCCTCCTGAATTGATTTTTCCTCCCCCATGGTCGGGAGTCACAACGAACATTGAACAGTTTAGCCGCAAGGGACAGGACCTCAGGCTCCGGCGCGGATGTCTTAATGATTTGAGCGGCGGGCCGGTCGACGCCTGCCCCGCCGTTGGTTGAAAGCGGCACTGCACGACCTGCGGCGTGGTTGCTAGACTGCCTCAAGCAGCGGCTCAGGCATGGCACCGACAGTGCCGCAACAAGGGTTTTCGGCCCGGTAGATCTCGGCCAACTGCCCCTCGCTCAAGCGACCCGGGTGCCCGTCATAGACTATTTCCCCATCTTTCAACGCAACAATGCGCGGACAGCGGCTGCATGCCACCTCGAACTGGTGCAGAGACACCACCACCGTCGTTCCGTCCTGACGGTTGATGTCACCGAGCAAATTCATCACCAGCTCCGACGACGCCGGATCGAGCGAGGCAATCGGTTCATCGGCCAGGATCAATTTCGCCTCCTGGGTCAGAGCTCGAGCAATGGCACCGCGCTGCTGTTGGCCGCCGGACAGTGTGGACGCTCGCTGGTGCGCATACTCGAGCATATTGACCCGCTCGAGCGCCTGCAGGGCGCGAATCTTCTCCTCACGCGGGAACATCTTGACAATCCCTTTCCACCTCGGGTTATGGGCCAGGCGGCCAACCAGGACATTGGCCAGCAAGGAGAGGCGACCGACCAGGTTGAACTGCTGAAAAACGATGCCGATATCGCGACGTAAGGCGCGCTGCACCCCGGTTCGTTTACCGGCCAGCTGTACCGCCTCGCCAAACAGCTCGATGGACCGACTGGCGCTATCCATGGTTTCCAGGCCGCCGATCAATCGGATCAAGGTTGATTTGCCGGACCCCGAGGCACCGACCAAGCCTACCATTTCTCCGGCCCCGATGGTCAGATCGATATCCGCGAGCACCCGCTTGCGTCCGAATGTTTTGTTGAGACCTTCAATCGCGATTGCTGCACCGTTCATTTCATGCTCCTCTCTCGTCTGGGGATCAGGGTATCCGTCATCGTTTGACAGACGCACCTTAGAGAGGCGGCGTTAGCATTGCGTTAGATGGAAGTTATTGTTTGGTCACGGTTCGACTCGACCGGTCAAACGAAGGGCAGATGATCGCTGCACGGCAGCTTCGCAGGTACTTGTCAGAGACCTGAAAAAAGACTAGATTGATCCGGAATGACCCCTAGTTCGAAGCACCAGAGATAGAGAGAAGATGCAACTGAGTCTGTTCCAATGGGATGTGCTTGCCGTCGGTTCCGGCTACGAAGCCCTCGCCGAATTGAACTTTGTCGAGGCCGAGAAACGGTTTATATCGGTATTGAAACCACTGCCGGACCATCCGCAGGCACGTGCCGGCCTCAGGGAACTGCATTGCTGGCGAGAACGTTACCTCGAGGCCAGTTCGCTACCCGCCGAACAGGCGGCGATCCTGCTCTGGCAAAACGTACGGGACTCCTCTTTTTCGGCCTGTCAACATCACGCCACGCTACGCCGGCGATTGCTGCAGCACGTTTGTGACCTGCTGGCCGACCGTCCCGGGTTCTTCCATCCGCCCGATCTCTGCCTCGGCCTTCTGCTGCTGCAGCTCGGCCGGCACCGCGCCGCCGAGGCCAATCTTCGCCGCCTGGCGGCGGAGCATCCAGACAGCGCCCGTCTTCATTTCCTGCTTGCCGAAACGCTGTGGCAGCAAGGCCGACACGAACTCGCCGCACCAGCCTACGCCCGGGCCCTGCTGACGGACCCGGAAGATATTGGCACGCTAGCCATCAGCCATCGGGAACTGGCCGACTGCATTGAAGAATACGGTCCCGCACTAACCCCGATCTACGCCTTTTTCAAAGAAATTCTGCCCTTGATCGAGCCTCCGCAATCAAGTATTGGCAAAGACATTCGCTGTTATCTTCTATTGAGATCGGTCGAACTGGCGCGCCGCAACCGCGACTATCAGGCCCTGGTCGACGGCCGCCGGGCATTTAAGGAAACGGCCCCGGAAATCTTCGAGGACTACCTGGAATGGCTCAAGGAGAAGGAATAAAATGTCGTTATTTCTAATAGTTGAACCATACTGCTACGCCGATAGAGGCAGCATCGTCTCCCCTCTGATAACGCTGCCGACCACCCGATTGCGGCCACCCTCCTTGGCCCGGTAGAGATTCTGGTCGGCAGTGGCCAGAAAGGTCTTGTGAGAAGAAGCGATGGCCGGATGGATGGTGGACAGGCCGATGCTGACCGTCACGTAATCGGCCGCCCGGGAGTGGTGATGAACGATATTGAGGTCGGCAATCTTTTTCAGCGAGTGCCGGGCCACCTGCATTGCTCCGTCATGGTCGGTCTCCGGCATCAGCATCACGAACTCTTCGCCGCCATACCGGGCGATAAAGTCGGCCGGCCGGCGCAGCACGTCGGAGAGCGCCTTGGCAATCCGCTGCAGGGCCAAATCCCCCATCGCATGGCCGTAGTGATCGTTGTACTGCTTGAAATAGTCGACATCGATCATTGCCAGCGAAAACGGACTGCCGCTCCGCAGCGAACGCTCCCATTCTTTCTTGAATTCTTCTTCAAAGCGCCGTCGGTTGCAGATCTCGGTCAACCCGTCGAGGTGGGCCAGCTGATCGAGCAGTTTGTACTGGTGGATGATGCGCAGATGGTTGCGAATGCGGATCTTGACGATCGGCGGGGAAAACGGTTTGGTGATATAGTCGACGGCGCCGAGCCGCAACCCGAATTCCTCATCTTCGATAGAGCTGAGCGCGGTGACGAAAATCACCGGGATATTCTTAGTTTTGTCGTTATTCTTCAGATACTTGATAACCTCGTATCCACCCATCTGCGGCATGATCACATCGAGCAGGATCAGGTCCGGCGGCGTTTCGCTGAGCGCGTGCTGAATCGCCTGGTCGCCGTTGCGGGCCAGCACCGGGACATACTCATCCTTGAGCAGGTCGGCAAGGACCTTGAGGTTCATTTTCTCATCATCGACGATCAAAATACGCGGGTTATCGAATATCATCTTGTCAGTCCGTCCGGTGTTCCAGATGCAGTAGCAATTCACGAGTCAAAGCACCGGCGTCATCGTATTCTATATCATCGATCGCGGCACCAATCGTGCCGAGCAATTCGTCGACCCCAGCCCCGGCGAGTTGCTGCCTGATATCGTCGAAAAGCTGTTCCGCCGCCGCCTCTCCCCGTTCCAGCTGGCCGACCATCTCGTGCAGCATCTCCAGTTTCCGGTCGATATCGAGATCCTTCGGCCGTTCCGCTTTGGCAGTTTTCGGTTCCAGCGGCGGCAGCGCCGACAGGGCTGAGAGCACGGAATCGAGCGCATCGATAAAAACCGGCAGCAGACCGCCGGCCTCGTCGCGCCGCTGCTCCTTTAACAGATCTTCCAATTCCCGGGCCGTCGCTCCCAAGTCCGGAGCCCCGATATAAGCGGCAATCCCCTTGACGGTGTGGGCGTAGACAGCAATCTGCTCCCATTGTCCGGCCTCGGACAACTCCCTCAGGCGGGTCGGCAGTAATGCATATTCATGCTTGAATTCATAAAGCATCTTGCGAAACAGCGTGGTACTGCCGTTGAGTATCCGGATCGCCTGCTCGCTGTCGATCCCCGGCAGTTCCGGCAGGGCGTGGCTATCGGCCGGCTCCGTCACCGGCTCCTCCCGAACGGTTGCCGTTGTACCGTTTGTGTGCCGAATCCACTGCTTGAGCGCCTGGTAGAGAATTTTCTGGTCGATCGGCTTGGTGATATGGTCATTCATTCCCGCCGCCAAGCTCTTATCGCGATCACCGGTCATCGCGTGGGCGGTCATCGCGATGACCGGCAGGTCGCTGTGGAGCAGTTTACGACGAATCCGCCGGGTAGCCTCGAGGCCGTCCATCTCCGGCATCTGGATATCCATGAGGACCAGATCGAACGACTGCTCTTCCAGCGCCTGCAGGGCCTGACGGCCGTTGCCGGCGATTGTTACCGCCATGCCGACGTTGTGCAGGAATTCGGCGGCAACCTCCTGGTTGATGATATTGTCGTCAACCAGGAGGATGCGGGCCCCGCTGATGTCGCTCAGGTCGACCTGCTGATTTCGCTCCGTACCTCCGTTTACCTCGGAACCAGTTTCCAGCCCGATAATATCGAGCAGGGTATCGTGCATGATCGAGGCATAAACCGGCTTGAGCAGAAACGCATCAAGACCGGCATTCTTGGCTTCGACATAGGCATCCTCGCGGGCGTTGGCGGTAACCATCAGCATAGCCGGAATGCGGGCGATCTCGGCGTTGGCCTTGATCCGCCGGGCCGTTTCGATGCCGTCGATGCCGGGCATGATCCAATCGAGCAGGATCACGTCATAGGATTGCCCCGCCCGGGTCTGCTCTTCGAGCAGACCTATGGCCGATTCCCCGTCGACCGCGGTATCGACCTCGATTTTCAGGGAACGCAGCATCGAGGCGAGCACGTCACGGGCGATCGAATTGTCATCGACGACCAGCGCCCGCAAACCGCTCAATTGCTCGAGCAGTCTCGGCCGGGCCAGCGATTGCCGCTCCGGGCATTGCAAGCGGGCGGTAAAGATAAACTCGGCGCCCTTGCCCGGCTCGCTCTCGACCCGGATCGTGCCGCCCATCAGCTCGGTCAATTGCTTGCAGATGGCCAGTCCCAGACCGGTGCCGCCATATCTGCGAGTGATGGAATCATCGGCCTGGCTGAAGGCGGAAAACAGGGAGCCGATCTGTTCCGTGGCCAAGCCGATGCCACTGTCTTTCACCGAGAAACGAATCGCCAAGTCGTTGCCCTGACGCCGTTCGAGCCCGACGGAGATGACGATTTCGCCGCGCTCGGTGAATTTCACAGCATTACCGGCCAGATTCATCAGGATCTGGCCAAGGCGCAACGGGTCGCCGATCAATTGATGAGGCACCTGCGGATCGACGCGAAAGAGAAATTCCAGCCCTTTCTTCTCGGCCTGCATACCGACGACATTGGCGACGTTGCCGAGAATGTCCTCGAGATTGAAAACCACTTTTTCCAGATGTAGCCGGCCGGCATCAATCTTGGAAAAATCGAGAATATCGTTGATCAGATGGAGCAGGGTGTTGGCCGAGCCGATTAGTTTTTCAACGTAGTTACGCTGTTTTGATTCAAGCGCTGTTTTCTCCAGCAAGGAAGCCATGCCGATAATGCCGTTCATCGGTGTGCGAATCTCGTGGCTCATCCTGGCGAGGAAATCGCCCTTTGAGGCATTGGCCGACTCCGCCGCTTCCTTGGCCTCGATCAATGCTCCCTCCATCTCTTTCTGCAGGGTCATATCCATCGCCGCAAACAGGTAACCGGCCACCCGGCCGTCCGGATTGAGCAGCTGCGTTACCGACAGGCTCACCGGCAGATGGGTGCCGTCCTTGCGCAGGTAGACCCACTCCCGGGCCCGGCTCTGCTTCTGTTTGACGATCTGGTCGAAGACTTCCATGCCCCGCAGCACAGACCCACCGACACCGCTGATCTTTTCACCATAGCGTTGCAGTTCTTCGGGCTGGTGCAGGGAGAGAATGGTTCGCGTGCCGATCATCTCCGTCGGCCGATAGCCGAGCAGGGTAGCGGCGCCCTTGCTGAACAACCGAATGGTGCCGTCCAGGTCGGTGGCGATAATCGACAATTGGGTGGCCGCGTCGAGAACGGCCTGGCGCTCGGCATTGGCGACCTGGAAACGGTGCAGCATCCGCTCCGTCTGCTCGAACTGACGAACCACGAAATCGGCGGTGGTCTGCGCCGCCTCCCTGGCCACACGAATCTCCTGGCGGAGCATATTGATTTCCTGCTGCAGCTCTTCGCGGCTCTTTTCCATCACCGGCTTCCCTGTAAACCGTGGCGCGCCACCTCGATGCTAAGCCGGGCGGCCCGATCGATCAGCTGCGCATCATATGTCCCTTCAATGCCGACCACGGCGATCTCCCGGGGCATCTCTCCGTCGCAGACCCGCGGCAGGACGGCCAGCAGATAGCCGATGCCGGCCCCATGGTCGAACCGATGTTGCTCCGGCCAGGCCGAAATCTCAGCACCGTCGAGCAGGACGAGCCGATCGGCGTCGCTATCGGCAAAGCCGCTGACCACATCGACAAACACCACCCGCCCGCCGCGCTCAAGCAGCGGCAACAGGTTCAGGCCCTGCAGGCCACCGTCGACGAGGTCGATATCACCGGTTGGCAGAGAAAGTTCCCGCAGCCGGTCATATACCGCCGGACCCGCCGCATCCGCCGGTACGAATCGGTTGCCGATACAGATGATCGTCGCCTTCACCGGTTACTGTCGATCTTCATCCGCCCGGTGCGGCGCCCGCTCTGCAGGCAGTGAACGGCACAGACCAGACAGGGGTCGAAGGAGCGCACCACGTGTCCGGCGGCCACCGGGTTGGCCTGATCGGCAATCGGTGTGCCGATCAGGGCTTCCTCCCAGGCGCCGCGCCGTCCTTCGCTGTCCCGCGGCGATCCGTTCCAGGCGGTCGGGGTAATAATCTGGTAGTGACTGATCTTCTCGTCCCGGACCTTGACCCAATGGCCCAGAGCACCTCTCGCCGCTTCCACCATGCCGACCCCTTCACCGTCGGGAATCATCTTGACCGAGCGGTAGAACAGGTCCATACAATGCTGTCGCAACTCGTCGGCCCACACCCGCATCGGCGGCAGCAGCGCGGCAGGACGGACAAACCGCGCCAACTGCCGGGCAAAAACGCTCGGCCCTTGCCGCTCGATCAGGTCTTTGAACAGGGGCCGGCCGTCGATAATCATCTCGGCCAGCGGCCCGGTCTCCGCCACCTGGCCGTCGTAACGTGGAGCCTTGACCCAGGAATAGACCTGGCCGCTGTGTCCCGAAGCATACGGCTTGGTCTCGCCGTCGAAGGGGTGAAGCGGTGGTTTGCCCGGAGCGAACCAGGAGTGGGAGGTGTCTTCGGTGATCTTACCGGCGTCCAACGGGAAGACTTCGGCGCCCTCGGCCCAGCCGGCCCGCGATACCTTGCCGTCAAAACCGCCGACCGTGGTGTCTTCCGGCAGCACCAAGTTGCCATAGGAAAGAAACCGGTTCGTCCCCCGGCCGAGCAGGTGCAGGTCGGTCTGCCGGGCGATGCGCAGAAAGAAACCGAGTTCGCTGTCCCGGTGGGCATCATTCTCTTCCAGCCAGTTCTCCAGGTCGGTAACGCTGCCGACCTGCTGCCAGCGCTCCAAGCTGCAGCCGAGAATGGTCCGCTCATACCAGGCGATGAAGCGCTCGATGATGATTCGGCACTGCAAGATTTTCGACACGTCAGGCATCGAGGTGACGCCGCCGGGCACCATGAACGACGTATGAGGCCACTGGCCCCCGATGATCGCTACCCCCTGCAACAGCCGCTTGGTCTCACGAACCACCTCGATTGCCGCCCGGCCGGCCAGCGGGCTGTAGCGTTCACAGGCATCCTCCAGCAGCGGCAGGTCGTGATAGGCCTGGCGGTTGGCGAAATCGACCATAAACATCAGAATACTCTGCCGAACGTCGCTCTGGATGGTTTCCATCATCAACGCCAGATTACGGAGCCGCCAGGCATTGTCGGGCGGCTCCACGCCGGCGATCGCATCCAGCGCCGCAACCGCGGCGGACAGATGGGTCAGGCTGCAGATACCGCAGACCCTGGGCGTCACAACCAGACCGTCCAGTGCTCCGCGACCGCGCATCATCGCCTCAAAACCGCGATACATCGTACCGGCACTCCAGGCCTCGGCAACGACACCGTCTTCGATCTCGACCCGGACCTCCAGGTCGCCCTCGGCCCGGTTGAGGGGAATATTGACTCCCCGGGTGACTATGCTCATAGGTTGTCGCCTTTAGCTCTTGATTATACTTTGGATGTGCGCTTTTTCAGATGGTCCGGCGCCGCCGCGGCAGCCATGCCCTTGTAGACCATGTAATGGGCACGATTGACCCCCATCGGCAACGAGATCGGAATCCCTTCGATATTGGGGGTCTGGAAAAATGGCGTGGCTCGAGGGAAGTCGGGATCGGTGCAACCGAAACACGGCACGCCTGCCCGCGGCTTGGAAGATTGCTGATTCCACAGCAGCTTGTTGCACGGTCCCGGAACCAGCGGCCCGGCGCAGCCCATATGGAAGAAAAGACAGCCCAACTCACCGAAATCGGACTCTTCCACCCGATATTCGTGATACTCGTTGCGGGTACAGCCCTGGTGCACGGTAGTACCGAACCATTCGATGGGCCGCTGATATTGATCAAGTTCAAGATTGACGCCGCTGGCCGCCGAAATCAGGGCCCCGGCAATCACGTCATGGTGGCAGGGGCAACCGGCCAGATTGATGACCGGCTGGCCACTGGTCGAGCGGAAGTCGCTGCCGAGCAGTCCGCCCCGCTGTTTCCTGGCGAATTGCAGTCCGATGGCCTCGATCACCTGGTCGTTGCCGAACCCGCCGAAACAGGCGCAGGTGCCGACTGCCATGACCAGGCCGGCCTGACCGGCAAGATTGTAGATCATTTCTTTTTTGGGCTGACCGTCTTTGGTATCGAACATCCCGGTACCTGCCGGCCCGCAGATCACTGACCCCTCAACCATCAGGATATCCAGCGGCTGCTCTCCGGCGAGAATATCGGTAAGGAGTCGCTCATGTTCCGCCGGCGACAGGTTGGAAAGCGAGGGATGCCAGAGCAACTCAAGCTCGATTCTTCGAAATAACTCGATGATATTGGGAAACTCACTGCTGAGAAAGGAGAAGGTATCCCCACCGCAGCCGCCTCCTTGCAACCAGTACACCGTTTTCTGTCGTTTCATCGCGATGCCGCGCCGAACAAATATGCCGGGAAGCCGCGGAATGGTTCGGCATCATTCCCACGGAAGCAGATGTTTCGCAAAAACCGCCCGATCAGACCGGCCACCATTGAGATTCCTGCCAGCAAGAAGGCTTGCCGGCACTGCCTGAGCTGATTTTCGCAAAGCCGTCAAGCCACAGGCGACGACGGTAAAAGGCTAGCTGATAGCGGTCTATTTTACAAGGTTTCCATCGCCTGCCTTGCACATTTTCCCGAGACCGACGCACAGACGCGGGCCGGCAAATCGATCATGATCGATCAATCGGAAATGTTGAATCTCAACGAAAACATGGTACAACGGTGCTCATGATCGCCGACGCCGCTAAAACCACCACCCCGGCCGGCAGCCCTGTCACCTTGGCAAGGCAGCCTCGAACCGGAACCATGAGGACTGCTCAACAATGAACAGCCATTTTGATAATTCTCTGAAGGTGCTCGTACTGATCGGCATCGGCACCTTCCTGGTCGCCGTGGCGGCAAGCCTGCTGCCGGCGGAAACGGGAGCCGAACTGGTGCGTGAACATGGACCGGTGGAATCGGCAACGGCAGTACTCTATCTGATCGCCGCGGTCTGGCTGCTCGCCCGCAGCTTCCGGGACAACCCGCGCTGGCATCTGACGGCCGGACTGATGGTCGTCCTGTTGCTGCTGCGCGAGTTGGACGCACACTCACGTTTCACGACGATGGGGGTACTCAAATCCCGTTATTACCTGAGCCCCGACGTCCCGGCCGGTGAAAAAGCCGTGGTCTCAGCGCTGATGATACTGATTCTGATCGTCGGGCTGCGATTTGTCTGGCAGAGCGCGCCGTCCTTCTTTCGCGCTCTGCGCCGTCAGCAAGCCGCGGCGCTGGCCATTGCAGCGGCGCTCGGAACGGCCGTGGTCAGCAAGACATTGGACAGCTTTTCCGGCCCGATCCGGCATGTGCTCAGGCCACTGTACCACGACTCAAAAACCTACCTACGGGTCTACGAAGAAATCTTTGAACTGGCTATTCCGCTGTTTATCCTGCTCGCCCTGCTCTTTTCCACAGCCAGCCGACGGGACTCGACCAAAGGATCCGGGGCCGACACGTCCCGGCCAACCGGCTGATCAGATAGATTGATCGTCGGCCGCCAACTCCGTGAGCAGTTCACGGACCCTGGCCAGGATCAGGTCCATCCCGCACGGTTTAAAAAAAACGTCCCGTTCAAAGATACCGACTGAGCGGAGTTGTTCGGAGACCAGCAGATCGACCGAACCGGTATGCACGATGAAGCGACGACAGTTCCCGGCCGCCGCTGCCGTACGGATAAATGACTCACCATCCATACCAGGCAATCTGATATCGACGATGCAGACCTCGGCCGGTTCGACGGCCAGCATCTCCAGAGCCGACTCCCCGCTCTCTGCCGCATCGACACGAAACTCATCGAAGTCTTCGAAATAGAGCAGCATATGCTCCCTGATCTGCTGTTCATCCTCAACGATGAAAACTTTCGGCAGCATTGTGCTCATACTTCACTCTCCGGATCGCTATCCGCCGGTAGCTCGATGATAAAGCGGCTCCCGCCTCCCGGCGGCGATTCCGCCCGCATCCGGCCGCGATGACTCTGGGTGATGATAAAATAGGAGACAGACAGGCCAAGGCCGGTACCGATGCCGGGTGGCTTCGTCGTATAGAACGGCTCGAAAATCCGGCGCCGAATCGCCTCGGTCATACCCGGTCCATTGTCCGCGATGACGATCCTCACCGCCCCGGAGGGACCGGTCACGGAGAGATCGATACGCGGCGAGACCACCGGCGGATCGGCTTCGGCAATGGCCTGAGCGGCGTTGCGCAGCAAATTGAGAAAAACCTGCTCGATCTCCGTCGCGATGCAGGAAATAGCGGGCACGTTCTCTGCAACCCTGACGTGAACATGAATCTTTTTGAAGTCGTAACATTTTTTCAAATCGTAATCGCTGCGCGCCAGGCTCAGTGCCTGATAAATCAATTGCTCCGGGTCACAGCGTCCCCGCTTGGCATCGCTGCGCCGACTGAAATCGAGCATATGCCGTACAATATCGGCAGCCTTGAGAGCGGCGCTCTGAATATCTCCGATAAATCTATCGAGCTTACGGATCCGCAGATATTCGTTCAATTGTGCCAAGTCGAGGCCAACGCTCTCGGCAACGGCACGATTCTTGGGGAAATCCAGCCTGGTGCGATTTTCCAGATTCTGGGCAGCCTGGAGAATAATGCCCAAAGGGTTGTTGATCTCATGGGCTATACCGGCGGCAATGCCGCCCATGGAAACCATCTTCTCGGTTTGCACCATCATCTCCTGCAACAGCCTCGTTTCGGTGATATTGCGCATCACGGTCAGCAGAAACGACTCGCCGCCGAGTGTCAACGTAACGCCGGACAGCGAACAGATTAGGGCCGTTCCGTTTTTATGACGAACACCGACCTCCGCGTTTTCCAGGCGTTCACCGGCGCGCAGCCGGCGAAAAATCGCCTCCCGCTCCGCTATCTCCTGATAGATGCCGAGCGCCAACGTGGTCCTGCCGAGACATTCCTCCCTGGTATAGCCGTAAATGCCGGTAAACGCCTTGTTGACGTCATGGATCGCCTCACTGTCCAGATGGACCAGCAAGATCGCCTCCGGGGACAGCTCGAAGAGCGTTCGGAATTTTTCCTGGGATTTTCGCAGTTCATCCTCGGCCCTCTTACGTTCGGTAACGTTGACAGTCATTGACAACATGCTGGCTTCACTGCCAAAGGTAATCGGGACCGAGGAGAACAGAATCTGTTCCCAGGATCCATCCGGCCGCATGATTTCCATATCCCGATTAAAGACTCCGCCTTCGTTGATCACTGCCCGCCGGATCGACGCCGCTTCCCGCGGCGGCACCATCGACAACCGATCGGGTTTGAGCCTCCCGGATGACTCTTTGCTAATGCCCCATCGCCGAATGAAGACTTCATTGGCGTCAAGCAGCCTGCCGTCCTCCAGACTGGTCACGACGATAGCATACGGAGCGTGATCGAAGACCGACTTGAATCGCTGTTCGCTGTCGCGCAGCTCCCGGTTCGTCTCGTCCAGCCGCCGATAGGACTGGTTCAGCCGGTCCGTCATGCCCTGGAAGGTCCTGGCCAGGACCCCGACCTCCCGACCAGCGTCTTCGAGATTGCCGAGCTGCAAAAGCCTGCCGGCCTCCAGCGAGCTTACGGCAGCACCAAGCTCTTGCAGCGGGACGATAACGAACCGCCGCAAACGCCACCGCAACAGGGTCAACATGCTCAACAGCGTCACCAAGAGCAGAATCGACAGAAAAATGAAAAACATGCGCAACTGCCCGCGCGGCACGGACAAGTCGTAGACGATGGTCAGCCAGCCCATGTTCTCGCCCATCGCTCGAACCTGCCGGGTAAAAAACAGGGAGTCGAACCCGCCGGCCACTCGATAGCCGCCACCGTTACGCAGATCGGCGGCGGGCGGCTCCGGTGCCGGACGGCCCGACACTGCAGCGCCTCCCTGGGTGACGTGAACCAGTCTGCGGAACTGTTTGTCGTAGAGGCTGATGGAAATCACATGCTGCAGCGAGACCATTTCCTGCAAGCGCAGCCGCAGGGCCGTGGTTCGCCTCTCGAACAGCTCGTTGGCCAGATCACTCTGCTCGGTGGAGACAATGGCATCGAGCAGTTGGTAGACGGTATCGATATGGTCGTTTCGCCAACGAAGCTGCATGAAAAAGCCGACGGCGACGAACAGCAGCGCGATAACAAGAAACGTGAGCAAGATGTCACGTTTGATGCGGTCGTCGATGCTCCCGCTCATCACTGGGGCTCCATGCGCGTGACATAAGCCGCCCCGGCTCTCGTGATTCGCAGAACGACAATAGGCTTTGCCGGATCCCGCGCCCCCCGAAAGGAGATGGTGCCGCTGGCGCCGGGGAAGTCCTTTGTTGCCGCCAGTGCTTCACGAATGGCGGCACGGTCGAAACGACCGGCCCGCCTGACGGCATCGACGAGCAGATTGAGCGCGTCATATTCGGTCGCATTGCCGGCATCCATCAAGCCGAGAGCCTCTTCGCCGTAGTGCCCGGTCAGGGCGTTCAGCAAGGTGCGACTGGACGGCGTGTCAATGGCCGGATGCCAGTGCGAAGTGTGGTAATTATCCCCTAGCAGCGGCCCGAGATGGGTATTTTGCTCGATGCCGGTCCATCCGTCGCCGCCGAGAAAGGGCATGGTCAGGCCGATCCGGCGGGCCTGCCGGAGAATCAATCCGACATCCCCGGTATACCCCGGGACAAAAACGAGATCCGGAGAAGCTCTCTGCACCGCGGCCAACTGCTCGGCAAAATCGACAGAGGTCTGCAGGTACCGAAGCTGCACCTCGACCCGCCCACCTCGACCAGCAAACCGATCGATGAAGCCGCGATCGTTGACCATTTTGGCCGCCAGCTGAACCATGTCATAGCTCGGCAGGCTCTGCAGGCTACCGTGCCCGGTGCGGGCGAAAACAGCGGCAACGACGACCGGCTCCGGCGATTGCGCGGCTACGGACTGAAAAGCCCCGGCCCACAAGCACCAGCCGATCAAAACCGGCAACAGCAGAGACACGTAGAGAGACGCCGGCGGCGAAGAGATCCACTCTGGAAAACGGATAGGCGCCCCCTTCACGAACTGCTGGTTTGAATTCCCCCATGCAAGGCACTGCAGATCTTCTTCGGCAACGAGCACTCAGGACATTTATTGGCTCCCCGACACAAGGGACCTACTCTTTCAGATGGAAACCCGCCGATGCGCCGCTTCGGGGACTGCTCCGTGCCGATCGCTGTCCAACACCTCGGTTACTTTGGCCAGCAATTCACTGAGCAGATAGGGTTTGCCGATAAACTTGCCGATAAACCCGGCACCTCCCTCGGCAATGATCTCGGCTTCCTGACCCGGTGCCGAATAGCCGCTGGCGACAAGGACCCGAACCCCGGGATCGAGTGCGAGCAATTCCCGCAGACACTGATACCCGCCCATGCCCGGCATGTTCAGATCGAGAATGATCATATCGATGGTCTCCGCCAGATCACCATACAGTGACAGCGCCTCCTCCCCGCTGGCAGCCAGCAGGACCTGGTAGTCGAAATCGTCCAACGCTTCGGCGGTCAAGGCGCGGATCTCGGCCTCATCATCGACTACCAGTATCGTCGCCCGGTTTTCCGGCACCAACTCGCTATCGCTCATAACGCATCTAAACCGGCCAACACCGTGTCGGTTGCTGCATCGCTGATCTCCCTGGAAACGACTCCTTCCTTATCATTTCTATCATCTCAGAAAATCAATTGCAATTTCAGCGCGTTTTTTTGCCGATCATGGCCACCTCGATCGGCACCGGCGGGCAGGGGGCGGCAGGACGGCCGTCACCCCGGTGCTCAGCGGACCAGCAGCAGCTCCGCCCGATCGATGCTGGCCGCGATCGCGTCACTGACCAGCTGAATTTTTCGTCGCTCATCGAGCAGGTAGTCTCCGGCTTGCTGCAACGCCTCGTCGGTCTGCGGCGGCCGGTATTCATGCATCCATGTCATCATCTGACGATGGGCCTGCTGAAGCGCCTCGATAGCGGCACCAATCTCCGGGTCCGGATCACTCTCACCGGCACGCCCTTCCAGTTGCAATCGCAGCTCGTGCATCTGCGTCATCTTGGCCATCGCCTCGTCATGAACGGCCATAACCTCTTCGGCTAGGGCTCGGTTTTTCTCGACTTCCTGGTTTTGACAGGCCACCGTCAAAACGAGAAAAAACGCCAGCAGCAGCCATTGCCACCGCACCGACCCGACCACACGGGAAGCGATCATTTGCAGTCTTCCAACCACGTCTCCACCTCGATTACTCTGTTTTCATCGCCCCACAGAGCTTGCATATGGGAAATGATACGGGCTATATCACCGGCCGACAGACGGGGATTGCCGGGCATGATCTGGTTGAAGACCCGTCCGTCAACAACGATCTCGCCGCGCAGTCCGTGTCGGATAATGCACGGCAGCACCTCCGGCTCGTCGGCGAGAACCCGGCTGCGGCTAAGCGGTGGATAGAGACTGCGGAATCCCTCCCCCGCCGCACCGTGGCATGAAGAACAATGCTCAGCGAACAATGCCGATCCGCTGCCGGCGGTCTCCGGCGCCGTCTCGGCCGCGGCGAAGTCTCCGGCCGTCCAGACAAGCGCCGCAACCACTACCGGCAACGCAACGGCAACTCGCTTAGCGAGGTTCCCTAAAAAGAGCGAGGTCTTCAATCAGTCGGTCCACCGCTTCTGAATCGGTTCCGTCGTAATAACCGCGAATCTGCCGCTCCCGGTCGACCAACACGAACGAACCGCTGTGCAGATAACCACCCGGAGCTTCTTCGTGTTTCATCGCGGCCAGCATATAGTGCTTGGCCATGGCAAAGATCTCGTCCTGCGGTCCGGTGACCATGTGCCATTTCGCCGTTTCGATGCCGAGTCCGTCGGCATAGTTCTTCAACACCTCGACGGTATCGTGCTCCGGGTCGATGGTGTGCGACAGCAGCAGTACCCCCGGCTCGTCTTTAACGGCCTCGTAAACACGGGTCATCTGCCGGGTCATGATCGGGCAGATCGACGGGCAGGTGGTGAAAAAAAAGTCGGTGACATAGACTTTGTCCTGGAAAACGGCAGGCGTTACCACCTCGTTGTCCTGATTGACAAAGCTGAAATTCCGGGTCACCTCGCCGAGTACCGGAAAATCGTCGACGCCGCGGTTATCGCAGCCGAAAAGGACAAGGGAGAACAGCAGGGCCAGAGGCAGGCACACGCCGCGGCACGGTGATAGGTGACTGAGCTTGAGCATCGTCTTGTACCGGAGATTGTTGAGGATAGACCTACTCGTATGGGTACCATGTCTTCTGAGCAATTGCAATTATCGGGTCGCCTGACCAACGCGTGGTGATGCCGCACGTATCGAGGACGCTGCTATTTTTTGCCCTTCTCGGCTCCCGTTGCCCGGTAAAGACAGCTGATGCACAACCGGTGTCAACCAGCCGCCAAAAAAAAGGTGCCCCGTGATGAAATAGGAATGAACCCTTTTCCAGTCCGGAGACACTGATAGTAAAGCCAACGAAAAATACCTCGAAACATGGGTATCAGGAAACGCGATGCCGAACCAACCGGCGTCAAAGCACTCAACAACAATAAGGGGGAATGAACATGTTTGCTATGACTGATCTGATCGTTACGTTGTGGCTCCTTCCGGTAACTCTCTCCATCGCTCTGCCGCTGGGGATGCTCGGTGTTTGGACGTTAGCCCGTTTGGCCGGGAAGATGACCGGCACGCTGACTCCTGTCGGGGCGCGCACAGAGCGGGCCGGTATGGTGGTCGGCACCTGTCAGGTGGAAGCCGCTTAATGGAGAACGACAAGCAATCAGGAAACGGCGGCCGCAGGAGGCGAGCGCACGCCTCCGGCCGCTTTTTCCCTGGTGATTTCATGGAGTATGACGTAAGCTCCATTAGCAGGTTAAACAGTGCCGACGCCCGGCCAGACATGCCCGAAGTTCCTGGGCATTCTGCCCGTACGCCAGATACCGATCACTCGCGGACACAACAGGAACGGCCCGACCCGCTCCAGCTCATCAACAGAAAAACCTCAGGGAGAGAGCCATGCCATCAGACAACACACGATCCTTCGCACGCCTTTGTTCAATCATCCTGGTTGGTGCCGTGGTCCTTTTGACGGCAGGGTCGGCAGGCACCGCCCTGGCCGAGACGAAGAAGAACCTTGCCGACAAGCACAATTCGACACTGACAGGCACGGCGAATATCCCGACACGGAAACTGTGTGCCGATCTCAGCGTCAATCTCAAGCTCACCAAAAGCGGCACCGGTCTGCTCACGCTGAGCGGTGTCGTCACCAACGTCGGCAATGCAGATTTTACCGCCGCCGCACGGACCTCATTCTTCATGAACGTGCGCTATCTGCCCAAGACCTACAACCAGACCGGGATATCCGAAGAACTGTGCCCGGCGTCATTTGCCCCGTTGAAAAAAGGCGCATCCCGACCAGTGGTCTGTAAGTACCAGATTCCCGATTTCAAACGGTGGGCCGATCATCCATCCCTCCGGGAAAACACCAGACGGCTCTTCACCCTGTCGGTCAAACCGGCCGGCCCGTCAAATTTTCAGGCTGGTGAAGAATGCAACCAGGCAAACAACGCGAGCCATGTCGAAGTCGGCTATCTCAAATGATGCCCTCTCGTCATCGGCTGGTGCCGGCACGATGAGAGTCGCCGGCACCCTAGTGCGCCCGTGGGACCGGTTCAAGGAACCAAGACTATGGTTTCCCGCTGCATTGAACCGTGCAGACCGATTTGGTTACTGGCCATCAGGAGAGTGAAACTCAATTTTGGGGGAAAGCCCATGGGCGCCACAATCATGTTTTCGTTATCAAAGAATTATTTTACTTCAAACCTTTTTTCATTCCTCTCTTTTTTTCTTGTTTTTTCAGCTACAATTCTGCTGCACGGAGAAACGGTATATGCTGCTCGTTATAATTACAGTTGCGATTCCAATAGAATGACCCTTAAGAATGTCGACGACAATCAAACAGGTCGTACCTATACAATCTCAGGATCATGCACACAACAAGTATTCTCTGAAAGAATAGGCGGGTCCGACAGCGTAAAAAACTGGACCGTGAACATTACTGCAATCTGGAATAAGTCCGGTAGGCAAGCAATAGAGACGGTTATTTCAGAATTTGGTCAACTTATAAGAACATTTCAGTGTGACTATGATCCCTGGCTTGACCCAGTAAGTAAATGCACAATTACTTCTCATGAGAATCAGCAATATACTCCTTGGCCCTATGATGATTCATGGTGGGCTGGTTATGAGGATATGAATTACAGGCAAAGTTTTCCGACAAGCACGTTGGCTTTTAACCAGCAAAAAAGAAAAGAACTTGTAAGCCAGGCAATGGCTCGTTCGCTTAGTATTATTGAACCTGTTGCGGACCAATCTTTTGATAATAATGAGGTTGGAGTTACTGTTGTTATGGAGAGACCAGTGAGGTACCCTCCAGATAGCCAGGTATCGATCAAGGTAGAAGAAAAACCTTCTTGGCCTGAACCAGGTGTTACTGCTACAAATAGGAAATATGTGCTCAGTAAAAATTATCAAATAACTGAAAACAAGTTGACAACCCACTTCAACCTGAAAGATCTTGATTTATGGGGTGGAAAATGGGGAGTTTTAGCCGAAATTGGCCCTGGTTCGACCCCAGCCACCAATTTTACCGTAACTAACATTGCCCCGCCAAAGATCCACTCACCGCGAGCCAACCAAACCTATAGCTTGGAAGGGGAGTTGCCTCTCAAAATCACCTATGACCCGGAAGCTGATTTAAGTATTTCATATAGTTCCAGGCCTGAAGGCGGATCAGACTTCAAACATGTCATTACTTGGATATATAAAGCAGAGTTAACCAAAAATACTGGTCTAGTTGAACTTAATGGCTTTTTAGGGAACATTGCCCTCTTCGCAGGAGCTGAAATTGCAGAAGTGAGAATCACAGCCTGGGTTGAAAAAATGCGCGCTGGAAAAAAATTACAGTCAGAGCCAGCTATAGTTGTAGCACGAATTTTGGTCCCTCGGCCCATAATCACTTATCCTGAGGAAAACAAAAAGTATACAGCTCCTGCTGAGGTAATGCTTATCCTAATTAAAACTTATAAATATGGGACTCACGATTGGAAAGATCAAATTGAGCTGCAGGTTGAATCGACAGGACCAGTGGGATCAGAACCTATTCCTAAGTTATTTTTACCGTATAATGATAACTCCTATGATGTTTCAGAGGGCTTAAATGCACTGATAATAAAATATCACTTAAAAGAGATAGGCAAGTACCGTTTTCGTGCTCGTTTTGTACAACCTGAACAACCCCCTTACTACGGTTCTCGGGCGACCCCCTGGACGGACTGGCGGCAAATAGAAGTAGTGGTGGGGTTGAATCACAATTATGAGATGATTGATATTTCAGAAAAAATCGTTATCACCAACACACAGCACCTAGAAAACCATCAGCTGAAACCAGTTACTTCAATACAACAACTTCAACCTCAAACGAGCAAAATTGTCCAGACCGCAACGCTGCCGACCGCCCTTAAGGCACCGCAGTCAGCTGAGCCGCATACCAAGGGGCTGCAGAACCGGCCGATTGCCGCGGCGATCAGTGCGCCGAAGGCGGCGCCGACCATTATCCGGCCACAGGAAAACGAACATTTCGCCAAGCCGGGCCCGGTTCAGATCAGCGCCCGGGTCAGCGCGGCCGATGCCGGCCTGGTCTGGGACGTCGAGTATCAGGCCTTCAACGCATCTTCATTCGTCAGGCAGCGGCAGTCATCGGCCGGAGCGCTGGCGGCAGGCGGCGGCACGGTGAAGATGGCCCGCCTGACCTTCCCGGCACCGGGAACGTATCGGTTCCGGGCCAAAGAAGAGGGCGACCAGGCACGGTGGAGCCCCTGGCGGACCATCGTTGTCGGCTCACCGCCGGCGCTCGCCCCGGCCGCTCGAAACATCAAGCTGCACACCAAACCGGAGCTGAGTACCAAACCGCAGCTGCAGAGCGATGCCGTCAAAGCGATACCGGTGACCGAAGAGGCGCCGGCGGCGGCCCCGGTCCGGCAGGTGCCGACCGGTGTCGCGCCGACCGCAATCAAGCCGAACGCGGTCCCGAAAATCAAACCGCTGCCGTAGCGGGCAGGCTCAGGCGATCAGGACCACCCCGGCACCGCTCAGTCATCTGCCTGTAAGACCACGGCAAAGCAACTGAACAGCACCCAGACCGCCATGCCCACCCGTAGGTCAAGAACGCTTCGCTGGGCCGAGGAAATAATGGCGCAGACCTCGGCTCCTTCGGACACCCGGACCACGCACTCACTGGTGACCGGTCCCGGCGTCACCGCGACAACACTGCCTTTGAGCCGGTTATCGGCAGAGCAGAGCGGCGGCTCCTCGCCGGCCTGCAGCATGACCAGGGGCGCCTTCACCTCGGCGGTCAGCAGCCGGCCCCGGCACAGTCCCAAACGTTCGAGACTGTCGTTGGTGATGACGGTAGCGATTGAAAAACCGTCGATGGTAGCCAGCGCAACCAGGGACTGGATGGTACCGCGCCTGATCGTTTCCACTTTGCCGAAAAACGTATTGCGCGCACTGGTGCGACGCCGGCCTTCCCGCTCCAGGAAATGACGGGCAACGGTACGGATCTCATCGGCGGAGAAAGAGACGTAGGATGAGGTCAGGCTTGGTGAGGAATTGCCAAGCATCATCTGCACTGCCGGCAGCGGCATATTGCCCTGCAGCAGCTCGGTGGCCCGCGCTTTGCGCAGCATCTCAGGACCGCCGAGTCGTTTGGCAAAACCACAGGCAACGGTCCGTTCATAGAATTTTCGCCGGACGAACCCCGGATCGAGCTGCAGTCTCTGCTCCGCGAGCGGCTGGAAGGTCGGCTCATCGAGAAGATCACGGAGTGCAGCAGCCAACGTCTTTGATAGGTGAACTTCCCGCCCCGAAGCCACATCATCCTGAGCCCCGCTGCAAAAGCAAACCACCGAGCGCTCCCAGTCGAAATCCCGATTAGGCTGAACCATCAGGACCTCATTGAGTTTGGCGCCGGTATAGCGGATCAACAGAAAAACCAGCAGCAGCCGGCCACGGGACCGCCTCTGGTCCGGGCGACGGGCCTGTCGTTGCCACTGATAAAACGATTGCTCCAATTGCCCCAGCTGGACGCTGTCAAGACACTGGATGTCGTCCCGGGAAGATCCGATTCTATCGCGGTCGACTGCTCGTTTTGTCTCTGGCGTTGCTGCTCGTGACGTAACAACTCTGCGCTCTGTTTTTTTTGCCGATCGCTTGCCCATATGAATCGTCAGCGCCTCCCGTCAAGGCGTGGAAGACTATTCCAGCCAATATTGTTTTTATGAAGATCATTTCCCGGGCTTAGCCGATCCTGGCGGAGGCGAAACACGGCTTGACCGGGCGAGGCAGATTCACTATAATCACGAATATAACTATTTTCGTGTCTATCAACAAGGTATAGCGTCACGGAGGCCCCCGTGCTGTTCCAGACCGCTGGTATCGAAGTCGCTCCCTGGCTGCCGCCGCTGGTGGCCTTCGTTATTTCCTTTTTCACGTCCATGGGCGGCGTCTCCGGCGCCTTTTTGCTGCTGCCGTTCCAGATGTCAGTCCTCGGCTACACCAATCCTTCGGTCAGCGCCACCAATCAGGTGTTCAACATCGTCGCCATTCCGAGCGGCGTTTATCGTTATTGGCGAGAGGGGCGGATGGTCTGGCCGTTGACCTGGGTGGTGATCGCCGGCACGCTGCCCGGCGTCTTGGTTGGTGCCCTCATTCGCATCGTTTACCTGCCGGATCCACGAGCCTTCAAGGTGTTCGCGGCGGGAGTTCTGGCCTACATCGGCGTGAAGATGATCAGCGAGTTGACCAAAAAAAAGAAGGCGAACAGTTCCGACACGGGCGGCGGCGAGCAACGGTTCCAGGAGATGGTTCGCCGATATCGCACTCGCGCCGCCGACGGGGACAAGACGGCGCTCGCCTGGTCCCCGGTCACCGTTACCCATTTCACGATGCGCCGTCTCGGCTACACCTTCTACGATGAACGGTTCGATGTTTCCTTCTGGGGCATTTTCCTGCTCAGTCTGGTAGTTGGCGTTATCGGCGGCATTTACGGGATCGGCGGCGGTTCTATTATTGCACCATTCTTCATCTCATTTTTCAGACTACCGGTCTATACGGTTGCCGGAGCAGCGCTGATGGGAACCTTCGTCACCTCCATCGCCGGCGTCGCCTTCTATCAGGCGATCGCCCCGTTTTACCCCGATCTATCGGTGGCACCGGACTGGCTGCTCGGAATCCTGTTCGGCATCGGCGGCATGGCCGGCATGTATCTGGGGGCCCGCTGCCAGAAATTGGTGCCGGCCAGAGCCATCAAGTGGATGTTAGCCGGCATCATCATTCTCACTGCCGCAAAGTATGTAAGCGATTTTTTTGGAGGATGAACTCGGCAAAAAAGACCCCCGGAAAAACGCAAGGGTTTCTCCGGGGGTCTTTTCTCTGAACCAGGCGGGGGACGGCAGCCCTATCGTTATCGGGTTGCCGCGCCCATTAAATTACGGCAGAAACATCATTTACTTGGAACTCCTACCGCTCACCTTTGGTGCCGTCCAGGAACCGTTTGGTCTCAGCAACGACCACCCCGCTCAGGGCCAGCAGGCCGATCAGGTTGGGTACCGCCATCAGGCCGTTCATCACGTCGGAAAAGGTCCAGACGAAATCGAGCTTGGCCACCGCGCCGACAAAGACAAAGGCGACGAAGGCGACGCGATAGTAAATAACCGCTTTTTCGGAGAACAAGTATTCCATACATTTCTCGCCGTAGTAGCACCAGCCGAGAATCGTCGAGTAAGCGAAGAGAATAATGCCGACGGCAACGATGATGCCGCCCTGGCCCGGCAACCCTTCATTAAAGGCCGTGGTGGTCAGAGCCGCCCCGGTTTCACCGGTGGCAAGCGCGCCGCTGGTCAGGATGGCCAGGGCGGTGATCGAACAGACGACAATGGTGTCGATAAAGGTCTGGGTCATGCTGACCAGCGCCTGACGACCGGGATAATCGGTCCGGGCGGCGGCAGCGGCGATCGGAGCACTACCGAGGCCGGCTTCGTTGGAGAAGACGCCGCGGGCCACACCGTAGCGGATCGCGGCACCGACGGCACCACCGAAAGCTGCCTCGCCGCCGAAGGCTGACGAAAAGATGGAAGCAAGCGCCGTCGGGACTTCGGCAAAATTGATAAAGATAATGACCAGTCCGCCTATCGTATAAATCGCCGCCATGAACGGTACGAGAAGCGCGGTGACCCGGCCGATGGACTTGATGCCGCCGAGGATGACCAGGGCAGTCAACACCGCCAGGATGAGCCCGGTTGCCAACGGTGGAATGGAAAAAGAGGTAGAAACCGCATCGGCGACGGAGTTGGACTGGACCATGTTGCCGATGCCAAAGGCCGCAACGGCACCAAAAATGGCAAAGAGGACGCCGAGCCATTTCCAGCCCATCCCCTTCTCGATATAGTACATCGGGCCGCCGCACATCTCGCCGCGGCTATCGGTAACGCGGTACTTGACCGCCAGGATGGCCTCGGAATACTTGGTTGCCATACCGACCAATCCGGTCATCCACATCCAAAAGACTGCACCGGGTCCACCGAGGAAAATGGCCGTGGCCACACCGGCGATGTTACCGGTACCGATGGTCGCCGCCAGAGCCGTCGTCAAGGCCTGGTAGTGCGAGATATCTCCCTCGCTCTTCTTGTCACTGGTAAAAATCAACTTGTGCGCATACAACAGCTTGGTGAACTGCAGCCCGCGCAGTCTGATAGTGAGAAAGATTCCGGTGCCGACCAGTAAAATGAGCATCGGTGGACCCCAAACCAGACCGCTAATCGAATTGAGTAATTCCATAACCCCTCCTTCTCATTGCTCGGAAAAAGTCATACTGCCGATACACTCACACGTCACAGCCCATCCGGACAGGCGCCTGTCCAGGGTTTCTACCCTAGTCGATCACACTCGGCAAGGCAACTGTTTTTCTGATACTTTTTCCATACAATTCGAACGATTGCCGATCGATTTCTGCACTCGGCACGGTTTCCGATATTCCTTCACCATTTTTTATCTGAAAATCAGTTTCCCAGGGCTCGCCGTTTCTACCGGAGGCTGCATTACGAAGACCCGCTCTCCCCTCCCGCCGTCAACAGATAAGCCGCCGACAGGACCAGCGGTTGACCGGCGTCCTCGACAAACAGACTGATTCGGTCGACAACCACCGCTGCTTGCAGGGCTTCGGCAAAGAGTTCTTTGAGAAAATGTCGGATCTTTGCTCGTTCGCGGTTATCGGTCATTGCCCCGGTCAAGGTCAGGTGAAATCTGAACTCATCAAGCACATAGGGGTATCCCCATCGGAGGAGTAGCTGTTGCTGGCGGACGGACAGGCCGGCCCGATGCCGACGGGCCATTTCAGCCGCACCGGGCGGGCGCCGGCACCAATCGAACTGCGCGACCAGATCAGCGGCGAGCCTGTCAATCGCGAGGCAGCGAGCAACTGGTCGTAAGCAGATAAAATCATTGAGTTCATCGACCCGTAGCGGCGGCAAGATAACCGCCGGGCGTGCAGCACAAAACCTCTCCACGCAGTGGCCAAGATCGTCTATCGTCAGCCCGTCACGAAGCTGAAACGGCGGCTTTAGCGTTGCGTGAAAGCCATAATGAAATGGTGCCGCCCGGCATCGTTGCAATCGGTGTTCGGGTACCCCCGGCACCGCAAGTCCGCCGCTGTCGTGCGCAGTCTCTGCGGTCCTACCCAGCCATCTGGCTGCCGTCACAGCCAGCGCCGACTCGGCAAGCGGTGCGAAGTAAAGTGCAACCCTCCGCCGCTCGACAGCCGAGGAAGATGGTTCTGCCGCCGATAATTTCGACTCTTCCATGGTCACATGAGGATCCCTTGAAAAATTGTCTGGAATCAGCGGGATAAAAACCA
>NPIE01003111.1_pt1 | contig 47726 bp, 46 predicted proteins | sample 8637661 | NCBI WGS metagenome assembly NPIE01 (sample SAMN07420842, study PRJNA396082) | bioreactor metagenome | isolation source: sample BA12 brine-fed electro-methanogenic bioreactor BA | place: Japan: Kochi | collected 2016-12-09 | reverse complement strand
ATCGAGGGCGATGGTTACCGCCGAATTGAACGGATTCGGGTAAGCAGAAATCTCTAAATATCTGGGAATAGCGGTTTGCGTGGTGGTTTCCCCGATGACCATGAAGGTGTGGGTGAAAATCCCCAGGCGTCCGTCGTTGCCGTTCCAGTAGCAACCGATGAGTTCACCGTCGCGAATGTCGAAAGTAGGAGTTTTCGGGCCGGTGGAATCCCATTCCCCCGGAAGGCCGGGGCCGAGAATGGGGTTCTCCGCTGATTTCGCCCATGTTATCCCCTTGTCCGTGCTGATTGCATAGCCGAGGAAGGTGGAGTCGAAATCGTAGGTCGTATCGCCTATCATAAAGCCATTGTATAACATGATTAGACTATCCCCCACCGCGCGGACGCATGGCGCGTAAACCGCCCATTCGTCGAACTCTCCGGCAGAACCTGTTTCGAGAACCGGATTGTCCGGATGGCGAATCCAGTTCACGCCGTCGAAGGACGCCGCTCGGCAGACATTGACCTTCCATTCGAGGGATTGCCCGCTGAACCACATTATCAGAGAATCTCCCATTCGGATGACGGTTGGAGAGTCGATGGATCTGTATTCTTCCCATCGCGTTGTGTCGCGGGTCATAATAGGGCCTGTGCCGACGCGTTCGTAGCTGTAGCCGTCGTCGTAGGAGACCGCCAGACCGAAAGCGAGCTGGCCTCCGCCGTGGGCGCGTTCGCCGGCGTAATACATGAGGATGGAGTCGCCGTCGTGGACGAGAGCCGGTGTTTCCACGGCCGCGGAATCCCATGAACCGGGCGCGCCACTCGAAATTACCGTCCAGTCGGACATCGTCCACGCAAAACCGTCCTCCGACCATGCCGCACCGGGGCGGGTGAGGGTTTCGCCGGTTGCGGTGTCGAGGCCGGCGGCGGTATAGACCATGTAGAAACCGCCCTCGGGAAGGGCGATTAGGCTGGGGTCGGCAAGAGCCAGCCATGCCCAGGGCATAACCGGGCCGAGAACTGGGTTGCCCTCGAATTTCTCCCATCCCTGCAGAAGGGTAACAGCGATGAGCATGATTAACAGCGATGCTTTTTTCATAATGAACTCCTTCCTTTCTCACGTTAAAAATAATTCACCGAGAGAAATTAGTCAACCGATACTTTCTTCAAGGAATCGAAAAAAAGCCTTGCAGAATGGAAGAGCTTAAATATATTGATGTAGCTTTTGGGCGGAGAACGTTCGAGAGCGACAATTGAGTCGGGGCGTAGCGCAGTCTGGTAGCGCACTTGGATGGGGGCCAAGTGGTCGCTGGTTCGAATCCAGTCGCCCCGACCATTTTTTTAATTTCATGCGCCGATCTTTCGAGGGCGCGTTTTTTATAATGAAGATACTCGCCATAATACCCGCATTTAACGCCGCAGATTCCGTCGGAGAGGTTATAGACGGCCTTTTTCGAGTTGATTTCGACACAGATTCGATTCTCGTGGTCGATGACGGAAGCATAGATGGCACATTCGAGGCGGCGGAAAAGTATGGCGTGCGAGTCCTTCGGCATGAGAGAAACATGGGCAAAGGCGCCGCCCTTAAGACAGGGTTCAATTTCGCCATTCGCGAAGGGTTCGACGCAGTAATCACTCTCGATTCCGACATGCAACACCCGCCGGAACTGGCGCCAAAGTTCACCGAGATGCAGAGAGAAACCCGCGCCGATGTAGTTCTGGGGAATCGTCTCGACGATCTTTCGACCATGCCCCTCCCCCGAAGATTTTCCAATCTGACTACCAGTTTTTTCGTCCGGCTTTGGACGGGCCATGACATTCGAGATTCCCAATGCGGTTATCGGCTAATCAAAACAGACATCCTCAAAAAACTGGATTTGAGGACGAATTACTATCAGGCCGAGACGGAACTTATTCTCGAGGCATCGCGGAAAGGCGCCGATTTTGCTAATCTGCCGGTTCCGACGATTTACAATAGCTTCGAGAGCAAGATGAATCCCTTCACGGAAACATTTCGTTTCATCGGCATAATGCTATCCCATCCTTTCCGGAGGAGAAAATGACGAGTTTAAGCAAACGCTGTGTTATTGCAGTTTTATTCCTCCTCATCCTCGCTGGGATTGTCTTGGCGTCGATTCCATCTCCCGATTCGGGTGAGGAGCTTCATTCCCGAGGCAAGAAAATCGCCCTCTGGCTGGAGGACAAAGGGATTTCGGAGGAGCTGGTAGTCCTTCTCATCGCAACTTTGCCTATCGTGGAACTTCGCGGCGCGATTCCGGTAGCCATGCATGTTTTCGACATGCCGATTCCGAAGAGTTACATCCTCTGCGTTGTCGGGAACATGATTCCGGTGCCCTTTATACTCCTTCTTCTGGGGCCCGCGGCGGCATTATTGCGCAAGATTAAACTCTTCGACCGCTTCTTCGAATGGCTTTTCGCGAGGACTCGCCGTAGAAGCGAGACAATCAAGAAATACGAAGAACTTGGTCTCATAATGTTTATCGCGATACCCCTTCCGGTAACTGGCGCGTGGACTGGGAGTCTTGCGGCTTTCCTTTTCGGGCTAAGGTTCTGGCCCTCGTTCTTATGCGCTCTGGCGGGGGTTTGTATCGCCGGGGTCATCGTTACTTCCTTTTCTTACTTCGGGTTGTGGGGTGCTGTAGCCGCGGGAGCCATCCTTTTCGCAATCAGCGCAATGAGCATTTTCAAAAAGAAGCGAGTTAAGAATAATTCCTAAATTAATCTTCGCCGGTTGCATTCAGGTCTTCAAATCCATATGATTTTTTTAAGAAGGCTTGTGGAAACCTGAGTGTGAGATATGGGAAGATTGTTCAAGATTCTGTTTTTGATTATTACGATAGCCTTAATTCTTACGGCTGTTGTTTATCTCACCTTTTTTCTGAATAAATCGAATTCCAAGGCCTACCAGGACTATCCCCTCTGGGATAATATTCGTCCCCTCGATACGCCTAAAACATTCCAGCTCATGCCAAATTGGTTCCATGAAGCGGAATTCAGCGGTTTCTATGCGGCCAAGCTTCATGGGTTTTACAAAATTCACAATTTGGATGTTCAAATTCTGCCGTTCAGCATGGATTACAGTGTTATGGACAGTGTGAGAGCGGGTGTAATCGACTTCGGACTCGCGACACCCGCAGATTTGGTTTCGGAGGGTTCCCAGCAATATGATTTGGTAGTAATAGCGGCTATATATCAGGTATTCCCGGGCGTTTTTCTTGTCATGGAAAATAGCGGCATCACCTCTCCCCGCGATTTTTGCGGCAAGACGGTGATTTCGAAGAATCCTGCCTGGATGGAGCATACTCGCCGCACCCTCCAAAATGTTGATATCGATCCATCTTGTATCAGATGGGATAATGGCTCCGTGGATATTCAGAGATTTCTCCGCGGTGAGGTTGATATCTGGAACGGCTATATTCAGGATGAACCGAACGAAGTAGAGTTAGCGGGTTACAGCGTTCGTGTGATATATCTTTACGACTACGGTTTCGAGGACTACGCCGAACTTATCGTAACCAGGCGGGAGTTAATCGAGAACGACCCTGAAGCAGTTAAGTGCTTCCTCGCCGTAAGTCTTCTTGGATGGGATTATGCCCTTAGGAATACTGAGGAGTCTTTGGACTGTATAATGCAATATGCTCCCGATCTTGCGATCAATTTTCAGCGTCAGGCACTAAAAAAGATAACTCCTTTTGTGAAATGCGGATCCAGTCCAATTGGCTGGATAGAAAGAGACCGCTGGGATAGAGTGTTTAAATGCTATGGTGTCGAACATCCCGACTCTTTGTTGTTCGACGATTTTCTTCATGAAATATACGGAAGCCTGGTATTCGAAGATGTTTGATTGGATTAACCGAGACATTACCAAACGCTTTGCAGTGATATTTCTGCTTGGATGCACAATTCCTGCTCTCGTTGTCGGCTCCGTCCTTTTTTATAAAACCCGTGCCCAACTGGAAACGGACACCCAGAGAGAACTTGCCAACATCGTTTCCCTAAAACGGGAATGGCTCGAAACCTGGATAATGGAACGGGAAAGGAGCCTCGAAGATCTTTCCAACAGCATCTCCAACTATCTCATTTTTAAAAATGAATATCAAATCAAAACTGCTCTGTCTCAGTTTCTGAGTAATAACCCGGATTACTGGGAGTTCAACTTGATTTCGTGGCCAGAAGGGCATGTAGAAATGTCCACGAACGAAGATTCTGAGGGCAGAATCCTTTCCAATCGGGAGTATTACAAGCGAGCGATAGCATATTCTGGTGTTCAGCCGATATTCTATAGCGTTCATCTCGGAGAAGTAAGCCTCATATTTGTAGAGCCTATCCGCGATGAAACGGGCAGAGTGATATATCTTCTTGCAGGCCGTGCAAGGATGGAGAAGATAACTGAAATCCTTTCGCTGATGGTTCTCGGTCGTGGTGAAACCAGCTATCTTATTAACCGCTTCGGCGCTTTTATGATAATGAGTGACCAAATAGAGATGGAGAATGTAGTAACTTCTCCCGCAATGCACGCTTCAATCCGCGACCGTTCAGTCGGCGGCAAATATGTCAACTCAAATGGCAAAGAGGTTGTAGGATATTGCAGTTACATCAAAGACCTGGACGCCGTCCTCGTTTCCGAGATAGAATTCAAAGACGTGATGAAACCGCTTATAACCCTTATGTGGCGTGTAACGGCCGTAATAATCTTCGGCATCCTGATTGGTTTCATCATTTTCTATTTGCTTCTTAAAAAAACCCTCAAACCAATTCAAACCCTTACTGTTGCAACAGAAGCGGCGGCAAGCGGAGATATGTCCGTTCGAGTGAAGACGATGGGGCAGGATCAGATTACCAAGCTGGCCAGGAACTTCAATTATATGACATCGCGTTTAGAGGAAAGCATCCGTGAACTCAAGGCGGTGGAGGAAAAGGAGCGGCGTTTAATAGAAAAGGCCAACGACGCTTTCCTCATTACCGATGAGCTGGGCAATATCCTTCGGACAAACCCGCGCGCATTGGAATTATGGGGATACAACGAACTCGAGGTTCGGGATATGAGTGTTTTCGAGTTCTTCACGGAACAATCCGCGAAGGATTTCGGAAGGTATTTTCGTGAGATTTCAAAGAAACGCTCCGGCAATCTGATCGAGCTAAACGCCCTCAAATCCAACAAGCAGAGTTTCGCTGTTGATATCAATTCAATAGCCCTCGGCGACGGCACATATCTATCCATTATTCGCGACATGTCCGAAAAACGCAAACTGGAACAGGAATTGATACACGCTCAGAAGCTTGAAAGCGTAGGCACTCTCGCCGCGGGCATAGCCCACGATTTCGACAATATTCTCGTAGGTGTGCTTGGCGCGGCATCATATTTGAAATCCCTCGAGGGATTCGGTGAAACGGAAACAGAGATGCTCAATGTCATCGAAGAGTCTGCAGAACGAGCCGCCGGCCTCGTAAAACAGCTGATGACCTTTGCCCGACAGGACACTCCAAACCGCGAGCAAACCAGCATCGACGACCTTATTGAGGACGTAGTCAGACTTCTCAGCAAAGGGCTTGGGCAGGATATCGAGCTTATCGTCCGCAGATCGGATGTCCTTCCGGAAGTTTACATCGATCCGATTCAGATAAAGCAAACTCTATTCAACATCTGCCTTAACGGCCGCGACGCCATGCCCGAAGGCGGCGAGTTAACTTTGGATGTCAACTCCGTGGATCTCGACCAGCTATTCGTTCAGACCCATCCGAATCTAAAAATCGGCAGATATGTTCAAATTACTATCTCTGACAATGGCGTGGGAATTAGCGAAGACCAGATGGCGAGAATATTCGAACCCTTTTATACAACCAAACCCGCCGGCACGGGAACCGGATTGGGACTTGCTGTTTCTTACGGAATAATCGAAGCCCACGGCGGAACCATAACCGTGGACAGTCAGCCCGGTTTCGGCACCGCATTTCATATCTTCCTGCCGGCTCTTGTGCACGGCAAAACTACCGATGAAAATGAAAAACCCTGTATTCTTGTATTAACGGAAGACAATACATCCCTGAAACTTCTAAAACTCGCCCTCGGAAGCAAACAATATGAGAGCGTTTTCGCTTCCGGAATCTTCGAGGCGCAGGGAATCGCCGGAATACGGGAGCGTATCGAGCTTGTATTCGTTGGAGTCGAAGTTCTCGATGACGATCCTTCATCGACTCTTAAGGAGATAAAGTCCTATTGTGATAAAGCGGGAATCTACATCCTTGGAGAGTTTCCCCAGCGCGTCTCGACAGCCCTCGTGGACGGTTCCGTGCGCGACCGCTACGACGTAACCTCGATTATCGCCATCGTGCGCCGCTATATGGGATTCGGGAAAAGTTCTCGATAGAGGCTAACTGCGCCGACCATCATGCTATGTCCATATCGGGCAGTGATTCCAATACATTCCGAATATCATCGGTCTGACGGCATATCAGGACCGCCGAATGCCCCGCCGATAGGGCTTTTGAAGCCAGCTCCGATAAATTATCGCCCCCTGAGGCACCTCCCATGAGAAGGTCATCGGTCAGAATTAAGCCGCTAAATCCCATCTCTCTTATCATCGATACGATTCTTGAGGACAGGGTGGCAATTTCTCCGGTCGAATCGAGGGAATCGGCGCGGAGATGGGTAGTCATCACGAAATCGACACCGGCGGAAATCGCGGCTTCAAAGGGCGGGAAGTGAATTTCGGCGAACTCTTCAACTGGTGCATTTGAAATTGATGTAGCGAGATGGGGGTCGATAACCGCCGACCCAAGGCCCGGAAAATGTTTCGCGCAGGACATCACCCCTCCCCGTCTCAAACCCCGAATCACTGCGGCGGAATAATCCGCGCAAATCCGCCAATCGTTGTAGAATGCCCGGTCGCCGAGAATATGATTCGCCGGCGCGACATCTGCCACCGGCGCGAGATCGACATCCACGCCAATCTCGGCGAGGGCGCTTCCAAGAATACGATACGCCTCTTCTGCCTCGGCGAGGGACATCCTCATAGCGACTTCACGAGGATCGGGCGGGTTCGGAAACCCGTGTTCCCTGCGGATTCGACTTTTTACGCCCCCCTCTTCATCTATCATGATTAAAGAATTCGGGCTGGCAGATTTCAGCTCGATTATGTTCTCGACAATCGACTCCAAATCGGAGAAATTCCTCTCGAAGAGAATTACTCCATATGGAGAAAAATCTTCAATCAGCTTCAGAAACTCATCGTCGGGCTTGGGATTATTGAACCCTAAAACTGCGGGTTTAAACACGGGTTACCTCCACTTTTTTCAATAACAGCTTGCATTCAGCCGAATAATTAGTATGTTTATCTGATTTATAGCCATTGAAGGGAGCACTTTGGAAATAAATGAGAATACTCCGTTAGAAGAACTATTGATTAATCATCCCGATGTCGTTAAGGTTCTTGCAAGGCATGGAATGCACTCCATTGCCTGCCCCGCAGAACTTGTCGAACCGCTTTGCAAAGTATGCGAAGCTCGGGATATGCCCATAGACAAACTCGTCAAAGAGCTCAGGCAATTCGTGGACGAAGCGGAAAAAGAGGCCAAATAGCTACGCTGAGCTATCTTTTTTTTCCTCATATGCGGATTCCGCCATCTTCTCGTCGAGCCAGGAGTCGATTACAGACTTCTTGAACCGCCATTCCTTGCCTAATTTCGCCGCGGGTATCATTCCCTCCTGAAGCCACTTGTAGATAGTTTGAGGCTTCATTTTGAGATACTCGGCGACCTCGGCTACTGTCATAATTTCATCATACATTAGTTATCGATTATCACGGTGTCTGGTTTAAGTTCTTCGGGAGTTTCTCCGGGCGCATTTTTCTCCTCATTTTGCCGTGCGGTGCGGCGAATCTCCTCGCGCAACTCCTCTTCTGTGATACCCGGGCGTGGTTTCTCCTTATTTCCGCCGGAAATGAAGTCAATGGTCGTGTGCCCCATATGGGCGTAAAAATTGCTTTCCTGGGCTCTCACAAGCTGGAAAGGCTGGTTTTTGTTGCCCAGGAAAGGCCGCAAATTCCACGCCATCTGAGTTCCCACGAAGGCGAAGATTAGAATCCAAATCTTGAATATCTGCACCCCCTGCCTCGGGTAAACGGTGTATTTCTCACATGCGTAAACGAGACCGTCGTTGAGGGCTTTCATCCCCGCGATACCGGCCACGGTGAAAACCCCGACGTGAAGAAGCCTCAGGAAAGCATAGCTGGAGCCGATAAGCATAAAAAATACCGAAATCGGCGCGAAAGAAACCAGCACCGACGCGATGATGCCATAGGCTATGAGTATCAGCGCAAAAGACTGCCCGAAGGAGAGCTTGCTCCCCAGCAGGACATTGAACATAAACAGCGCCGGATAGCAGATAAACAGCGCCAGATAAAAGAGCACCGGCACTTTCACCGCAGATGACAGCGCCTGGAGTGGGGAATTGAAAAGCCCCATCACGATGCCGTAAATCGCGAAGAAGGCCACGCTGAGCAGAATCAGCTGAAAGTAGATACCCGAACGGGACTTTCCCTCGAGAATCTCGTCGAACAGGCTTTCCCTGTCTCGCAGTAGTTTGGTCAATATTCCGTTGTTTTCCATCGAAACCTCCGATATTTTTATTGAATATAAATCGAGAAACCCTGTTTGTCAATGTTTTTTATTGTTTATAGCTATTACAATTTGTTATTATTGATATTACAGTTTTTATGCCACTTTGCAGTGTTATGATTATTTTTAATAACGAAAATCAACCCTTGCGCAAAAGCTGATAATTGGTAATTTGTATTGAACGATTGGAGCAAGTGATGAAACATATTGCAGTTATAGCTTTCTTTATTTTACTAACATCAGCCACTATAGCTGAGTCCCCCTATCCAACGGAGTATTCGGACGCCGAGTTTTTCGCCCTCGAGAAAGCCTCGCCGCCGGAGCCTATCGAGGAATGGCTTCAATTTTCAAGCGCCATTGCCACAGGGATAGTCCGTGCCGAATTGGACGATATGACCGCCTTTGCTCTGCTGTTAAACGGCGAGATTCCCGAAAGCGCGATGATTCTCGCGGAGATTTTCTGGTCCTCCGACGGCGAGAACTGGGAAGGCCCTATTCGGGACTGGGAAATCGAGCATAACGTCGACGAAGGCCCCATCGATGACCGAATTTATTCGAACGTCTATTACACAGCAAACCCGCCGGCGAAGTTCTATCGCGCGAATTTCTATCTCTATGCCCAAAATTCCGCCGTGCCGCAAATCGAACGCGTGCGTTTCGTTTTCATGGACTGCGGATGGTCGGATAGAGCGCCGGTTTCAATCATGTCCTTCTCCCCAACTGAATGGCCTATGCCGGCTTATGTCAGCAGAGGGCCATCGGGCTGGAACTGCGCGATACCGGACACCTTCGCCAGCGGAGTGCCGACATATTTCACGTCAATCACCCATGTAACGATTCACCACACCGCCGGTGCTACAACCACACCCTCCGATCCCTGCGCCCAGATGCGGAGCATTTGGAATTATCATGTTTACAGCCGGGGCTGGGCGGACATCGGATACAACTTCGTCCTCGATCATCTCGGCAATATTTACCATGGCCGCTACAACGCGGATTTGGCTAATCTCGATGTCCAGGCGGCACATACTGGAGGGCATAATATTAACACCATGGGTTTTTCCGTGATGGGCAATTTCGACGAAGCCGGTGTGTTCATCCACGAACCGACTTGGCCTGCGATTTATGATTTGATAACATGGAAATGCTCCCAGCGGGGAATCGACCCATACGGAAGCGCATGGAACGGCGATGGAAGCTATGAAGACTACGCTCCATGTATTTTAGGGCATCGGGATTGGGCGTCCGCGTCCACTGCCTGCCCCGGAATGAATTTTTACCCGACGATTCCGGCGATTCGAGATACGGTGTATCAGCGCCTGACCGGCGGAGGGGGAATTGCAGATTCGATTATCGTCGATAACGGCGACCCCGAATTCACCGACGGCGGAACGTGGTTCGAGGGAACATACAACCCGAGCAATGGATGGTGGGGAGATTATCAATACTGCGAATCCGGCGACAGCGACGACTGGGCGATGTGGACCCCCGACCTTCCCGAGAGCGGCGCCTACGATGTTTACATGTGGTGGTATGCCGGCTCGAACCGTTGCGACAGCGTGTTTGTGCGAGTTCACGGCGTCGAGAATGAGACTTTGTTCGTTTCCCAGAAGGGAAGCGGCGCGGAGTGGCATTACCTCGGCAACCATGATTTCCTTTATGGCACAACGGGCTACGTCAGCCTCTCCGACCGAAGCGCGGTGAACGGCAGTGTGGTCATCGCCGACGCCGTCCTTTGGATTTACACCGACCCCCTCGCGGTCGATGATTCTCCCGCTAAGCCATCATCTATAAGCATCTCCGCCTACCCCAACCCGTTCAATTCGGCGGTCACCATCGCCATCGATATTCCCGTAGGGGACGGGTCTCCCGTCCCGTTTAGCGTGGAGATTTATGATGTGAATGGGCGGAGGGTGGAGACGGTCACTGAGCCTGACGAAGTGCCCGTAGGGGAGGGTCTGAGACCCTCCCGCTCGTCGCAAACCAAAAAAACGGGCGGGTCTGAGACCACGCCCCTACGAAATGGCGAAGTCATCTGGTCACCCGCCCCCTCCCTCCCCTCCGGTGTGTATCTCGTGCGTGTCGTAACTCCCGATGGCGCCAGGGCGAGTGCTAAAACGATATACCTTAAATAGGAGAAGTTATGAAATCATCTCTAACGCTTTTAATCATTGCCGGATTAGCATTTGCGATGTTTGCGACAGCGCAAACCAGCGTCCTCTATAATGCCGACCTATACGCCGTGGGAACCGTTTTCACGAATCGAGTGGTCAAAGACGCCCTCTTCGACCCCGGCCCCGCAGGCAGTGGTTCATGGGATTTCACTTCATACATCGACGGCGACACATCCAGTTTCACATCTCTGGCCTACGACGCGGGTATTCCCCATATCGGGGAGTGCGCGGTTACGCCCAATTACATTCTATATTATTCGGGCACTACGGACACTTCGGAGGTTGAAGGCTGGGGTTTTTCCTATGTCGATCCGGGCTACATCGACGGCCTCGGACTTTTCGGCACTATGGATATCGACGGCGGTTCGGATTATGAGCTTCTCACAATCAACGATACATACACCCACGCCAACGAATTCCCCATCGATTATCTGGACAGCTGGACGGAAACAATCGAAGGAGGGGGTTCGGTAAAGGTCGATTTGTTGACGATTAATTACAATTTCGAGGACACGAATTGGTATAATGCCGACGGCTACGGCACGATAATCCTGCCAACGGGCACTTACGATGCCCTTCGCGTCAAAAAACGGCACTGGCGGCATTCATGGTCAACTCACTGGCTTTTCGGGTTCGATAAGGTCGAAAGGCGGGTTAGCTACCTCTGGTTCTGCACCGATTTAGGCACGGCGGTAACTTTCGCGGGGCCGATAGACTCCACCGGCGGCCAACCGGATTCGACATTCACCACCGGCGATTTGACATTACAGGTTTTTAACCATTCCCTTCAGATTACGGAACATGTCGCGAGGCCTGAATTATTCGCCCTCTCCGCATATCCGAATCCCTTCAATTCGGCGGTAAACATCGCCATCGACGGCGTAGGGGACGGGTCTCCCGTCCCGATTAGCGTGGAGATATATGACGTGAATGGAAGGGAAATCGCCCAATTGTCCGTAGGGGAGGGTCTGAGACCCTCCCGTTCGTCGCAAACCACAAAAACGGGCGGGTCTGAGACCGCGCCCCTACGAAATGGCGAAGTCATCTGGACACCCGCCCCCTCCCTCGCCTCCGGCGTCTATCTCGTTCGGGCGACTGTCGGGGGCGAAACGTCATCGCGGAGGGTGGTATATCTCAAATGAGAAACTATTCCTTAATATTCCTGCTTTTTCTGATGTTGCTACTTCTGTCCTGTTCATCGAACGAAGACAGAATAGGCGAAACGTCTCTGGAGAGGGGCAAGAATTATTACCAGATAGACAACTTCGAGAAATCTATCGATGAACTGAACCGGGCAATCGAATCGGACAGTTCCGATTATGAAGCATATCTCTGGCGCGGAAAGGCTCGATTTTTACAAAAAGAATACGAAATAGCCATCGAGGACTGCGATAAAGCTCTCAGACTGAATCCCGATAATCCTACAGCGCTGATTTTCAAGATATTGTCGCGCTACATGCTGGGCGATTCCACTGCAGTCGATTCAATCTATGAAATCCAGATGGAAGCAGATTCTGACGATGAACTTGCCGACGGTTATTACTACCGCGCCTGGGCGCGAATGGCTTTTCTTGGAGATACCGCCGGCGCGGTCGCCGATTACGATACCAGCATTTCAATTTCCCCCTCGAGCAAGGCGTATTATAACCGCGGATATACCAGGGATCATTTGGGAGACAAAAAGGGTGCTATCGAGGACTTCAGAGAATCTGTTGATATTCTCAAGAACACAAAGAACATATCCTCCTATTTCAGTTTGGGGGAGTCATATAGATCACTCAGTAGATTATATGTTTTAAAGGATTACCATTGGAGATTCAGTAAGAGCCACATTAGCTTCGAAAAGACATATAAATACTTCACAAAAGCGCTCGATATCGAGCCCTTCGCCGAGGGGTATTACCAGAGAAGCTTCATTATTAAGAGGAGCAAGCAATTGGACGACGTCCAGAAGGCCATCCAATTGAACGATAACAGGCCTCGATATTACCTTCGCGGAGCAGAAATCTGTCTTCGGTATTATTATGAAAAGGAATCATCTCTCCGCGATATGCAATACCTATATAGAGCGATAGATTACCTCGATAAGGCTATAGAGCGACTACCTAATGCACAGTATTGGGAAAATAAAGCGAAATACTATTTCAGACGCGGCAATACCTATCATGAACTCGGGAATTGCACCAGGGCACTATCCGATTTTATAAAGATGAAAGAACTCGAACCGGAACTTCCTTATTCATACTACTGGACTGGAGTCACATTGCGCCAATTACACGACTATAGCGGTTCTCTCGAAAATTTATCGAGGGCGATTGAGATCAAACCGGATTTCGCGCAAGCTTATTTAGACAGGAGCATCACTAAAGCGAAGCTTGGAGACAACGACGGCGCGGTTCTCGATCTCTTAAAGGCGATCGAATTGGAACCCGGTCTTACGGACACAGATGAATTCGAAGAAGCTCTTAACGAAATCCAACATCATGGGCTCGCCTTTGATAGGTATGTTCAAATGTTCGAATATTTTGTTGAGAAGCTCGATACTGCTTATCTAAGGGGAATTGGAGGAGAAATACGATAAGCAAAGGGAATCGTGTATCTCAAATAGAATCATAGAAGCTTCACGTATGCCCGGCTGATTCGGGAGTCGTCTCGAATATGACCAGACAAAATTAACTATTTAACAATTTGCCAAAGGCAGTAGTTTTAACTATAATGTTTGGATAGTTAAATATTGCCGGGAGTTAATATGACCAAGTTCTGGATATACGTAGCCCTGATATTCTTTGTGAGGACGCTGTTTGCGGCGGATATCGATCCGGCTTTGCAGGCAAAACTTCAAGACTCGTCCATGGAGGAACTTATTCCCGTCTCCCTTCAGGTGGACAGGCCTGGGCTTAAGGAAGCTCTCGCGCCATGCCGTTCTCTTCCTATGCCGGAACGTCGGGAGGCCGCCACTGCAGTATTGCGCGAATACTCATCGAGCGCTCAACAGCCGGTGTTGAATTTCCTCGAAACATTTGCGATAAATGGCGACGCGGAAAAAATCAGGTCATCGTATCTTGGAGGGACGATTTCGTTTGTCGCACGGCCGCATGTGATTCGCGAAGTATCAGCTCGGCAGGATGTTTTGCGGATAATCGACAACAGCCCGAGAAAAGTCATCCAGTATAATCCGCCAAGAGAGATATTCTCCCGTCCCATGGCACCGATGGGCGTAACCTGGTCGGTCGAAAGGGTGAATGCGGATGACGCTTGGGGAACGGGCTTCTACGGCGACGGCGTAGTTGTGGGAATTTTGGATTCCGGCGTGCGTTACACCCATGTCGATTTAGCTCCCAATATGTGGCAAAACGAGGCCGAAACCGCCAACGGCATGGACGACGACTTCAACGGCTACATCGACGATATTTACGGATACGATTTTATCAATGACGACGGCGACCCGTGGGACGACCAGGGGCACGGCACCTCCTGCGCAGGTTTGGTCGCGGGAAATGGAACTGCTATCAGCGACACCACAGGCACCGCCCCCGGCGCGAAGATAATGGCTCTCAAAGTTATAAACTCCAGCGGCAGTGGAATGCCGGGCGATGTTGTTTCCGGTCTTCAATACGGCCTCGACAACGGCGCTCATCTTTTTTCCGTTTCCCTCGGCTGGTCGAACCCGAACGATGAGCTTAAAGATTGGTTCCGGGCGAATCTGGAGGATGTTTACGATGTCGGAGTCGTAGTCGTTACTTCGGCGGGAAATGACGGCGAGGATTATTCCCGTCCGCAGAGCATCAGCGCACCGGCGGACTGCCCGTCTCCTGCTCAGGTCGGAGCCAGTTCGAACACTGCTATCATTTCCGTTGGCTCGATCAATTCGCTGAATTTGATAATGGGTTATTCATCCAGAGGCCCAACTCATTGGAATACTGATGATTACAGCGATTTCCCATGGCCCCCCGGGCTGATGAAACCCGAATTGTGCGCACCCGGTTACCAGATTACTACAACCCGCTATACGGGCGATACTCAGATGACATACAGTTTCGGGGGAACCAGCGCCGCGGCTCCCTGTGTCGCGGGCGGAGTAGCGTTGATGCTCTCGAAAAATCCTTCCCTCACACCGGAGGATATAGATACTCTGCTTAGAAATACCTGTTATGATTTAGGCCCCGCCGGCCACGATACTGCTTTTGGCGCGGGCAGGCTCGATTGTTACGCCTTGATAACCGCCGTCCCCACACCGGCTTTTCCAATTATTCGAGTTCAATCCCACGAGACGGACGATTCTCCTCCAACAGGCGATGGTAGCGGCGTTTTCGATGCCGGCGAAAATGTGAAATTGATTGTTGAAGTAAAAAATGTAGGAGCGGCATCGAATGTAACCGGCACTATTTCGATTATGGGCGACCCATATATCAGCGTCATCGACGGCTTAACCAACTGGGGAAGCCTTTCTACAGGAGTCTCTGCGGACAATAATTCCGATCCTTTCGTTATCTACGCTGATGGATTAACCCCTCCGGGTTATACGACAGGGATTCAAATCACCATGTTCGCCGCCAGCGAGACATACGTGGACACAATCGAGGTCAGCGTCGGGCAATATCCCCGCGAGATAGCAAACCATACCACTCCTACCCTTTCGACGACAATCTCAAATTTCGGTTCCTTCGGTTATTTCAACCCAAATGTCTCTACTCCCACCGGCAACGGATTCGAATATAACAGCACTCAAACCCTTTATGGCGGCGGATTTTTCCTTCGCGTAGATTATGATGATGTCATCACATGGGAAAACGGCTTTTCCAGCGAGTTCATCCCCCTCATGGAGACAGTCCACGGCGGATGTCCGGCTGGAGACTGCCATTATACCGCATATATCGACCCAAACTCGATGATGAAAGTGGCGCAACAGAGTTTCACTTTCAATTCATCTTCCAATCAGGATTTTATTATTTACAGAATCCATGTGAGCAATTACAGCGATTCGCCCATGACCGGTCTCTGCATCGGCTTTTACACGGACTTCGACCTTCACTATGATTCCGAATGGTTCGACCGCGCCCAATGGATTCCCGCCAGTAATTGGGGATATATGTGGGAAACCGCCGCCTCGCCGCTCTTCTCTGGATATGTGGGATTAGTTAATGTAGCAGGAGTCGGATTTGGAAGTGTGGTTGAAAATCCCGTTTATGTCTATCCTACGGGAATGGGTTGGGAAGATACCGTAAAATCCAATTTCCTTACCGGAGTGTTTTCGGAATCGGACGGTTCCCCTGAGGAAGACTGGTCTCTCATAGTATCCAGCGGCACTTTTTCTTTGGACCCGATGGAGCGATTCGAGTGGGGAGTAGCCGTTGTAGCAGGGGATAATCTGACAGACTGGCAAACCAACGCCGGCCAGGCAATCGCCGAATATTCAGCCCTCGACATCGACGAAAGTGTTCTGCCCGAAAATATCGGCCTTCACGTTTCGCCAAATCCATTCAATTCAAGCTGTGTGATATATGCTCCGGGGAATGAGACCGCTTTGATATATGATTTGCAGGGAAGACTTGTTTCCCATATCGAACTGAACAAGGGAATAGCCAGATGGGATGGCTTCGACGATTCCGGAACTGGCGTTTCTTCGGGTATTTATCTTGTTAAAACGGGTGAAACCGGCGAAGCGGCAAAGATTATCCTACTGAAATAAAATCAGCCCATTTCTTCGATTAAGTCGGCGAGAGAAGGGCCGTAGAGATACCTTTTAAGAATTTCATCGCCTTTGTAATACAAACCCAGGCTCACCCCGTATCTTCGCACTTTTTCCCTTTCTCCGCAGTCATGTTTCACAAGTTTCAAAGGGCATCCTGAAACGCATATTTCTCTGCTTATCCTATAATTGATGAGAATATGAGCCGGGCAATGGGATGAATAGAAAAAGTGAAGCCTCTCGTCGTTTTTCGAAGGCGAGTTTTTGGGTATTCTTTCGGGGAGAGGGCAGTCGCTTTCGAGTTTAAGGAGCATTATGCTATTATTGCGGTCCTTTAAGCGTTCAAGATTTCCTACTTGAACAAACCCGAAACTCTCGAGAATACTTTTATGGGACATCCAGATATCGTCGGATAGGGTTATCACGCCTTCGGCGGTGCCTTCGAGGTCGGAAAACAGGCTTTCGAGGAGCTGGTGGGCGAGCATCGGGGAAGCGTGTTTGTTCGCCATCCAGATACATGGGATATACCAGAGTCTTTCGCCGGAAAGTTCCACAGGGCTTTCGTCGAGAGGTAGCGCGGTTATCTGGCCGATAACCTCGCTGTTCGCGATGGCGGTATGTATCATTATTCCGCAACGAAGCTTGCCGTAAACCCACTCCGTCCTCCGAAACCATGAGGCCGAAATCAGTTGCTTCTCGAAAAGGCCGTTCCCGCAAACAGCTACCCTCGATGGGAAGTTCTCGCTTGTGGTTTTGTGTATCTTAATCGGCATTTATTCACGGACTTGTTGCGTTTTGAAAATATCTTTATATAATAAGGATTGCAGACAAAAACGCAACCGCCATCATAATAAAAATTGGTTTTATGACTACGATATTAGCTACAGTAATAGTATTAGGCACCCTGGTTTTCATCCACGAACTGGGACATTTTCTCGCGGCGAAATTTTTCGGTGTTAAGGTGGAGAAGTTTTCCATAGGCTTTCCGCCGACGATTTTGTCAAAAAAAGTCGGGGAGACAGAATACGCCATAGGAGCCATTCCGGTGGGAGGATACGTCCGATTGGCGGGCGAGAATCCCATGGAGGAAGGATATGAGCCTTCGGAAAGGGATTTGCCGGCGAAATCTATCTTTGCTCGTGTAGTAATAATCTCCGCCGGGTCACTGATGAATATTGTTCTGGCTTTTGTGCTTTTCTGGACAGTCCTGGCTTTCCACGGCATGGGCGAGATATCCGATTCGCCGGTTGTGGGGGGCATTTTTCAGGATGCTCCCGCAGATTCTGCTGGACTTATGCCGGGAGACAGCATCGTTTCGGTGGCTGGAGTAGATGTGTATCACTGGAGCGATATGTCCAAACTGGTTCACCCCCGGGTGTCTCAGCAGACCGAGTTTGCTCTCGTGCGTGACGACTCGGCGTTCACCGTTGTTATTACACCTGCGCTCAATACGGCCAGAACCGACAGCGGCGAGATAGCAATCGGCCTTATTGGTATTCAACCGGGCATTCGATACCGCGCGATGGGCGTATTCAAGGCTATTCCGGCCTCTTTCGCCATGTTCGGCGAGATTTTTGCTTCCATCGGGCTGTTTTTTGACCGACTCTTTTCGTCGGGGCTGGAAAAGGGGGATGTCGGCGGGCCGGTGCTTATAGCTAAAATGGCCGGAATGTCCGCCAGAGCCGGGTGGGCGGCGCTTTTATTCTTCATGGCCGCTCTTTCCATTAATCTCGCGATACTGAATCTCCTGCCTTTCCCCGTTCTCGACGGCGGACATTTGGTTTACATTGCTATCGAAGCAATCCGCAAGAAACCAGTTTCAATAAAGGCAAAACTTGTAGCCCAACAAATTGGTTTCTTGATTCTATTCGCACTAATGATTTACGTGACGGTCAATGATATATTCTTCGTGGCTGGTGGATGATGGATTCGGTTCTAGTAGTCAATCCTTCGGGAAAGGAATATGCATTTGGCGATAATGCCGATTTCGTGTCCAGCGCGGCAGAGGCTCTTCGGTTGATAAAGGACGGGGATTACGCTCTGATGGCGGTTTTTCCCGGCGAGATGGCTATCCCCCGAGAATCCCTTGTTAGAAGGGCTTTGGCCAAATCCCCTCTGCTCGCAATTGTCCTGATTGGCGAACCGTGCACCTCGGACACTATCGCCGAAACCCTGGTAGATCTTATTCTGCCCGAAGATGTAACATCTGAGCGCCTTCGCGACGAGATTAACCGCCTTCTCGAAACCCGGCACCTTCAGCTCGAATGTGACCTCGTTGGGAAATCCTCCGAGCTGAAAGCTATATCAGAACTGATTTACCGGGTTGCGCCCACGGATTTGCCTGTGCTAATTATCGGAGAATCTGGCACAGGGAAGGAACTGGTCGCCCAGGCAATTCACAAACACAGCAAAAGGTCTCGCCGCGCCTTCCTCGCGGTCAATTCCGCGGCGATTCCGGAGGGAACTTTGGAAAGCGAGCTTTTCGGCCACGAAAAAGGCTCTTTCACCGGTGCTGTGTCCAAGCATGAGGGATATTTCGAGCAGGCCGACGGCGGAACTATCTTCCTCGACGAAATCGGAGAGCTTCCCCAGAACATTCAGGCGCGGCTGTTGCGGGTTCTCGAGACAGGCGATTTTATACGCGTCGGCGGAAGTGGAACGGTTCACGCCGATGTCCGACTTCTCGCCGCAACGAATATAGATTTGACATCTGCGGTTGTTCGTCGGATTTTTCGTGAAGACCTCTATTACAGGCTCTCCGCTGTAAAAATAAATATACCGCCCCTTCGTCAACGGCGAAAGGATATTCCTGTCCTTGTTAACAAATTCGTCTCAGAAATCCGCAAGAACCATGGCGATGATTTCGGCGGCTTTTCCGACGGAGCAATTTCGGCGATGATGGATTATCATTGGCCGGGTAATGTCCGCGAACTGAAGAACCTGGTGGAAAACGCAGTGCTGTTGGCTGGAAATCGTCACGTTGTTCCTGAAGATTTGGAAAGTTATTTTCTCGACCACGACCGAATCGGAAGGGCTTTGCCTATTATTGCCCCCAAAACGAAGGGCGAAGACTCGGATTATGCGGACGGGAGGAGCGTCGAAAGAGCGTTGTCCCTTATTATCAGAGAGCTGAGACGTCTGGAAGACCGAATAGAGGAGTTATCCCAAACACTATCTGACAAAGTTCCGAAAACCGAGGAAGAGGCCGCCGCAGGAGCTATTCGCCGTGCTTTGGCCGAGAGCGGATTCGATAAGAAAGCCGCCGCAGAGGAGCTTGGAATAAGCCTTCGCACTCTCTATCGCAAGATGAAAAAATACGGAATCGAATAGGGAGTTTTACCGAGAAAATATCTTAACTATTTTTTTACTTGACAAGTCGAGATTTGTTTGTAATTTATGGCTTCACAAGCGAGGAGGAATTCTGGTTGTGTTCTTGTATTTTTTTCTTGCGCTTCTCGCGTCAATCACTTTTATTGTCGCGATTTTGCTCTTTTCGCCCTTTATTTTTGACGCGAAAATTCACGGAAGGGATTATTCGCTGAAGCTCCGCTTCCTTGGGTTCTGGTATCGCAAAGATAATGATGGAGAGGGCCAGGGATTCCTCTTCAGAGAGTTCCGGAAGAAACCCGAAGAAAGCAAAGAGAAGGCTGATAAACCGGATAAATCGAAAAAGACCGGTAAGAAAGCCGACAAGACGGAATCCGAAAAGGCGAAGAAGGCACAAAAAGAGCCGCCGCTGAAATTTTGGTTGCGCAGAAGGCATTTGATAAGTAGAATAGTCGCGCTGGTTCTGCGGTTCGTGTTTGAAGTTCTCACGAGTTTTCGAATCGCGGATTATCACCTTTATTTGAAAATCGGCAACGGCAGTCCCGATGTTACGGGAGCGCTATATGGCTGGTTGCAGGCGTTTAAGGCCTGGTATCCGAACTTGAAGTTTGATTTTGACTACGATTTCACCCCCTTCGCGCCATGGGATTATTCCGGGCGTGTAAGGGTGAGGAATTCGCTCTTTAGATTGTTGATTTGGCCGCTCGCAAAACTTCTGTGGCGGCTTCCGAAGCTGGAGATGATTTCGTTCTATCGTGAATACAAAAAGCTCACGAAGAGTGAATAAACCCGGTGCCCGAGTGTATTAACAGGCGTTATTAAATATCAAAACCTGGAGGAAAGATGTTTGCTGAAGACCTGCTGAAAGTAATCCTTAGCAATGTGGAAACTGTTGCCAAGGCAAAAACAATTCTGGGCGACCCCATCGAGCTGGGCGACAAAACCGTTATTCCGGTCTGCAAAGTTGGAGTAGGCTTTGGAGCCGGCGGAAGCGACGAAAAGAAGGATAAAAGCGACACAGCTTCGGGCGGCGGCGGCGGCGGTTTCAGTGTCGAGCCGGTTGCATTCCTCGTGATTCAGGGCGATGAGGTCAACCTTCTGCCGATTAAGCCGAACATGATCGGATCATTTGCTCAAGCGATTCCTCTGACGATCGACAAAATTTCCGAGATGGCCGAGAAGGCTATCAAAGCAAAATCCTGTAAGAAGGAAAAAGAAGAAGAATAGACAAGTAATAAGGAGTAGTTCGTGCCAAACACACAGATTAACAAATCAGCCGAGAAACGCGTCCGCCAGGACAAGCGTAAACGTGCCCGCAACCGCATTGTCAAAGGCTTTACCCGCGACGTCGTCCGTCTGCTTATCCAGGAGACCGACCCGGAGAAAGCCAAGGCCATGTTGCCCCATGTTTACAGCAGTCTCGATAAAGCCGTCAAAAAGGGCGTCATGCACCACAGGACAGCGGCGAGACGTAAATCCCGGCTTACCTCATACGTTAACAAACTCGGCGTAGAATAGCTATTTGCCGCCGGGAAAGAGGGACTTGAAGATATTCCAAACGAGTCCCTTACGTCGAAGGATAGCCCCGATAGCCGCCGGAATGTCGATGGCGTCGAAGCTATCGTGGCCGAACTGCTCGTCGATGAAATCGCAAATGCCCTCCAGTTCTGAATCGGGCAGGCGAGTGAAGACTTCTTTTCCGCGCGAGTAGAAGGCCATCTGCCTTCCCTTGGCCTTGTCCCACAAGCGGGAATATTCATCCAGAGCGCTCTCAATGCGCTCTGGTTTTTTATTCTCGATAGCGACGGCGGCCAGTTCACCGGCTATTTTGCCGGATAGCAGAGCGGTGGCGATTCCTCCGCCGGAGATCGGGTCGGTTAATCTTCCGGCATCGCCTACGAATAGGACATTGCGGTAGGCTATTTTTGGCAGACGCTTAGCTGTGGGCACGTTGCCGGATGCAATCTCTATAATCCTGCCCTCGTTGCCGAACCTGAAGTTGATGAAACTACGAAGGAGCTCCCATGCGGTTTTATCCTCCGCGCTTTTCACAGATGGATTGATTCCGAGGCCGACATTCGCGACCCCCTCCCCTTTCGGAAAGACCCATGCGTAGCCCGCCGGCGCGACATCATTACCCACATGAAACTCGGGATATCCGGGGTGGACATCGACTCCGGCCATGACCACCTGAGCGGCCACGTGGATTTCTTTTTGCGTCAATCTATCTTTCGGAAAAATCCATCTGGCGATGTGGGATTCGATGCCGTCTGCGGCAATAATAGCATGGCATTTCACGGTTCGTTTTGTGCCGAGATGTTCGTATTCGACGCCTGTAATGTAATCGTCCTTCCAAACGAGGGATCTCGCCTGAGCCGATGTAACTGTAGTAGCGCCAGCCTGAGCGGCTTTTGCGAAAAGGTCTCTGTCGAAAACCCGTCGTTCGAGGATATAGCCGGCTTTTGGATGCTGAACGGTTATCCTTCTTCCGGAGGGAGAAACGAGTGTCGCGCCCTCGATACCTGCGGAAATCCAATTGGGATGGACATCGGGAAAAACATCGCGCAAGCCGGATGTGCTGATACCTTCGGCGCAAAGCTGAGGGACACCCACCACCGGTTTTTTTTCGATAAGGAGGACATTCGCGCCGGAAGATGCCGCGAAATAGGCCGCTGTGGATCCTGCCGGCCCGCCGCCTATCACTGCTATATCGTATTCATCGTCGGCAGGGCGGATTTCATCAAGGGCGGATGGCTTATTATGGCCGAGGGCGCCGTGGGGACAAGCTGGAATGCAGAGGCCGCATTCGGTGCAGGCGGTTTGGATTGCAAGACGGCAGTGGTCGATTTGCAGGGCATCCTCGGGACATACCGGCACACACCCGCCGCAGGATACGCACCGGTCTCTCGACAGCTTAATCATTCACTGACTCCAAATATGCGGCTATTCTACGCGTGTCGCCAGCGAATAGGAAGAAATCTCCCGCGGCAATTTCGAAATCGCTCTCTCCGGGGAATGCCATCTTCACGAAACCTTGTTCAGTGTAACGTCTCGCCGCAAAAAGGAAGTTGAAGCCTTTGCCTTCGAGGCCTATTTCGGAAAGCTTTTTGCCCACCCAATTCTGAGGAGCGATAACTCGAACCACCGATGTATCCGGCGAGAGGTCGATCTGTTCTGATTCATGCAGGATTAGCCTTTCGGCAAGATTGTGGCCGACTTCGTCCTCCGGGGTTACTACCAAGTCCACGCCAATTCTTTTGAAAATCGCTTCCTGGCGGGGCGATGAGGCTCGGGCTACAGTGTATGGGATTCCGGCCTGCTTCATATACAGGCAGATAAGCAGGGCGGTGGAAAAATCGTCTCCGATGGCCACCACGCCGGTATCAAACTTGCGCTTTTGGATTTCGGGTAAAAAAGTGTCTCTGTCCACGGCGTCGAGGATGAGGACTTCGGAAACCATGGAACGGAGGGCAGATGAGCGTTTTTCGTCCCGCTCCATAACTACAACTTCAGCGCCCAGCTCCGAGAGTCTGTTCGCGGCTGTATATCCGAATCTGCCGGCACCGACTATGAGAATTTTCTTCATATTAACCAACCATTATCGTTTCTTCGATGTATTCCATCCGCTTGATTTTGATGTGCCTCGACACGGCGAACAAGAAGGTCAGAGGGCCGACACGGCCGAGGAACATTATCGCAGTGATAACCAGCTTGCTCGCTGAAGACAGCTCGAAAGTAGGGCCGGTTGAAAGCCCGACAGTTCCGAAGGCGCTGACAACTTCGAACAAAATATCGAGGAATGTCCATTTCGAACTGTCGCCCAGCTCGAAGATGCTCAAAAGAAAAGTGCCTGCTGATACGACAATAAGGGCAAGCACGATTATCATCGCTGATACGGTTACAATCCCGGGGGCCATGGAACGGTTGAAAACACTGATTTTATCCCGCCCCTGTAACTTGCTTCTGATAGCAGAAATTACGACAGCGAGGGTTGTTGTCTTGATTCCGCCGCCGGTCGAGCCGGGAGAAGCGCCAATGAACATTAGAATTATCAAAACGAGCAATGCCGCGGGTGCGAGGGCGCCTATATCCACAGTGTTGAACCCCGCAGTTCTCGCGGTTACGGACTGGAAGAAGGCTGTCAGAAGGCTTGTGTGCCATTCTAAACCGAGGAATTGTTTGTTCGTGTCGCCAAGAAGAAGCAGGGCCATTCCAGCAAGGAGAAGAATAGCGGTCGTCGAGAGGACAATTTTTGTCTGAAGGCTGAAATGGGGAACCTTGCGACGTTTTTGCTTTATCGAACCAAAAAGATAGCGGCCAATATCGCTAAGCACTACAAAACCGAGGCCGCCGAAGATAATCAGTCCTGCGAAAATAAGGGTCATCTTCCAATCGGATGTGAATTTGATAATGTTATCGTTCCAGAGGGAGAAACCCGCGTTGCAAAAGGCGCTTATTGAGTGAAATACCGACCAGAAAACCCGCGAGCCCATTTCATCGACATAGGGACCGGCGGAAAAATAAATCAGAAGCCCGCCGATTAACTCCATGCCGAGGGTTATGCCGATTATCGATGCCAGTAAGGTCTTGATTTTGCTGAACACCTGCACATTTAGAACGTCGCCGAGGAGCATCCGCTCGCGAAGGCCGAATTCCTGGCGGAAAACCAGAGCGAAGAATGTCCCGAAAGTCATAAGCCCGAGACCGCCGAACTGAATGAGCATCATTATTACAATATGCCCGAATCGAGTGAAGAAGGTTCCCGTTGGGACTACGATGAGTCCGGTAACACAGGTCGCGGAGGTTGCGGTGAACAGGGCATCGACGAACTTCATACTTCCGCCTACGGTAGCGCCGGGAAGGAGTAAAAGCAAAGTGCCAAAGGAAATCAAAATCAAAAAACTCGCCACGAAAAGCGCCGCGGGAGGCAGTGGCAGACTTGCCATCCGAGAGTTTATCCTGCCAACCTCCACCAGTAGCTCGATTAGAATATAGACCTGCATCAGAACGATGTAGATTTTTGTGATGCCCACCAGATTCAGTTGATTTAAAACGTATTTGTAACCGACATCGGTCAGCAGAAGGCGTGCAATCAATACCTGCGAGAGAAAAAGGAGAATCAGAATGTATTGAACCGGGTGCTCTTTTACGAACTTCCACCAATTCGGGGCGACAAGCAGGCGGGTAACAGCATTGGCAATGAACAAGACGATGATGACGGCATCGAGGACATAGAAAAATCGGACGAAGGATTCGCCCAGTCCGAAACCGGTTTTGCCCACGAGGGAAATCACCGCGAGGACAGCCACAACCATCATGGCATAATTTAGCCGTTTTTCTATTTGCTTACGCTTCATATTGATTCATCCTAAATAGCTATGAAATTTAGTCGATGAAAGGCAATTTTGCAAGGAAGAAATGGAATGAGATGAGAGTTGAAAGTGGAGAGTGGAGAGTTAGTTAAAGAAGTTAAGATGTGTAGATTGTTTCATGGGCGATTGCTTCGGGCGGAGGCCGACGCAATGACTGGTTGAGCGGGAGATTGCTTCGGGCGGAGGCCCTCGCAATGACTGGTTGACGGTGAGATAAAAAAAGGCGGCCTGCAAAAGACCGCCTTTGGAGAATGTTTATTCGTCGCCTATTGAAGGGAGCCGACGGTTTTTTCGACCTCTTCCAGAATCTCGCATGATTTGACGAGTGCCTTCATCGTGTTGTGGTCGGGATAGAGGGGTCTGTCCTCGTCGAGGAAATCGACATACTTGCGGACGACTTCCTTCGCCTTACGGACTCCGACTCCGGGTGTGAATTCGCGGAAATCGAGAGCCTGAGCGGCGGCCATGAACTCGATACCGAGAACGCCGTATGCGTTGTCGAGAATCATGCCGTTTTTCAACGCAGTGTTCATGCCCATACTGACGAAATCCTCCTGATCCGCCGCGGCGGGTATCGATTGGATAGACGCCGGCGTGGAGAGGATTCTCTGCTCGACAATTTGCATATCCGCGGTGTATTGGCTGAGCATCAGGCCGGAGAACATTCCCGCGCCTTTGGTGAGGAAGGGCGGCAGGCCAACACTGAGAGCCGGATTGAGAAGCCTGTTCAGCCTGCGCTCGGAAATTACGCTGGCCATGGTTATGGACGCCCCGGCCATATCCATAGGCAGACTGACTGGAGTTCCCTGGAAATTAGCGCCGGTTAGGGCGAGTTTTTCATCGGGGAAAAAGATGGGGTTGTCGCCGACGCCGTTAAGCTCAATTTCGACCTGCGAACGCGCCCAATCGAGGGCATCGCGGACGGCACCGAGAACCTGCGGAGTCGAGCGCATGGAGTAAGCGTCCTGCACCTTGACTTTGAGCTTGCCGGAAACCAGGTCACTGCCCTCGACACACTTCATTATATTACTCGCCGAACGAATCGCTCCGCTGAACCCGCGGGCGCGGTGAAGCTTTTCGTTGTAGGGTTTCATGTTGGCAAAGAGGGCTTCGAGGGTCATCGCGCAGGCTATTTCGGCCTGTTTGAGCCAGCGGTAGAAATCGTAGAGATGAATCGCGCTCATAGCGGTGAGGAGATTGGAGCCGTTGATGACCGCAAGACCATCGCGAGCTTTGAGTCCGGGAACTTCTATTCCGGCCTTTTCGAAAGCGACTGCTCCCGGAAGGCGTTCGCCCTTATAGAACGCCTCGCCCTCCCCCATCATAAGCAGGGCTATCTGGGACATGGGTGCTAAATCACCGCACGCTCCAACTGAACCTTTGACGCAAACCACCGGCGTTACGCCCTTGTTGAGCATCTCCACCAGGGTTTGGGTGATTATCAGCCTGCAACCGGAGTTGCCGTGGGCGTGGACATTGATTCTGCCGGCCATCGCGCCGCGGACGTGCTCAATCGGCGCGGGTTCGCCTATACCGGCGGCGTGGTTATATATGAGATATTTCTGGAACTGCTTGATTTGTTCATCGTCGAGAACCACCTCGGAAAATTCTCCGATGCCGGTATTGACGCCATACATAATTTCTTTCGCGACTATCTTATCTTCGAGAAGATCGCGGCATTTGTTAATCCTGGCTTCGGCATCCTTGGAGAGTTCGACTTTCTCGCCATGACGGGCAATCGCGACGACATCTTCAATAGTATAATTTGCTCCATCGAGAACGATAGGCATAGTTATTCCTTTCGATATTGATTCGTTTATAATGAAATTATTTGATAGTTAAGCAATAAGCAAGGAGCAAAGCTCCTCTTCTTTAGGAGCGAAGGGCTTACGGGTAGCGGATTTTATGTTTTCGTTTATCGAACATCAACATCCTGTCGTTTCAATTTGTTTCAGTATATATATTCGGCGGAAATTTTCAAGGGCTGTTTGCGAATCGATGCTCCTACTTTCCGCGCATTCCGAAATGCTTATTCCACCGGGACCGTTCTTTCGAGGGTATCGTTGATGTTGCCTGCGGAGTGGCGCTCTTCCTGCGTCTCGACGTATTTGGTCAGGATTTCCAGATGGGATTTGCTCACTGAAACAGCGCCGAAATCCGGTTGCCAGATGAGTTTTTCGTTGCGCCCCATGCCGGAAACGAGTTCGGATGTCGATTCCATCAGAAGATGGACAATATCGTCCGGCGCTCCGTTGGGGGGTATCTGGGCGAGGATGTGAACATGGTCAGTAAGCATTGCGAGGGCGATGTTCGCGCCGCCTATTCCCGTAATTTCTTCTTCCAACTTAGTTTCGACAACTTTGCGGGTGAGATTGTGAAGCGGCCCTTCGCTGGTATCGATTTTGATTATGAAATGAACAAAAACTTCTGAGAATGCCATTTTCTTCTCCATGTTTTTGAGTTTTGAGTTCAATCGGAATTCGCCATGGAAATCAGGCAATCCTGCGCGAGCCTGAAGGCCATGGTATTGGGGTATTCCTGCATTATTTTTCTGCAAAGCGCCGGGAAACTTTCTTCTTGGGGGAAATGCTCCCGATAAAGTTCAAGCAAGCTTATATATGAGGTTAACTGCGTGTCGGCGTCCTGAGTTGTGCGGGCGATTAGAGCATATTGGTTGAGGGAGGATTTATAGTCTTTCAGTTCGAGACGATAGATTTCGGCAATACGCAGACGGGGGCGTTCGTCCTTTCCTTCGCGTTCGCGAAACTCCCTGCGGTAGGCGTTGATGGCGGGGATGAATTCGCCGCGGGCGATCATGGCTTCGATCTCCGAAAAATCGTCTGCTTGAATTTCTTTGGAATTGTGCCCCATGTAAAATTCGCGACTGCTTTTAGTTAGTGCCAGTGCACCGCGGATTAGAAGCATGGCGAAGAAATACATCCCGATGATAGTCATCCCCTTGACTGCGGGCTTTATGTTGTTTACACTGGAGGCTATGGATCCAAGGGACGAGAAGACAATGAGAAAGCCGAAGAAGACGATAGTTCCAATGACGTAGAAATAAAGGTAATATTTCTGGTCCTCGGCATCCGAACCGAGAATAGCTTCCTTGATTTTTTGGCCCAAATCCTGTAAATTAGATGAACGTTTCATGTGTTCAAATTAATACAGGAGGTTCAAATGGTCAAGGTAAAATGGTTAGGGCACTCGGCTTTCGAGATAAAGAGCGGCGAGTTTACCCTTCTCGTCGATCCGTTCATTACGGGAAACCCCCAGGCAAATTGCGCTGTGGAGGATATTTGCGCGGATTACATCCTGCTGACTCACGGCCACGGCGACCATGTCGGGGACGGTTTTGCAATCGCAAAAAAATGCGACGCGACCATAATCGCTCCGAACGAGCTTGCGGTTTACGCCGGACAGAAGGGACTGAAGACCCATCCGATGCATATCGGCGGAGCTTTCGAGTTTCCCTTCGGCAGAGTCAAGCTGACGCCGGCGTTCCACGGAAGCGCGATAGTCGAGGAGGATGGAACTATCGTTTATACGGGGATGCCGTGCGGTTTTCTTATCGATATCGACGGCAAAACGATTTATCATGCCGGCGACACAGGACTTCATGCCGAGATGATGTTCCTCGGCGATTTCGAGGATATCGAACTGGCGCTTTTGCCTATCGGGGATAATTTCACCATGGGTCCTCGGGACGCGGCAATCGCGGTGGATATGATAGATCCGAAGATTGTTGTTCCGATGCATTACGGCACCTGGCCCCCAATTGACAGCTCGCCGGAGGATTTCGCGGACATGGTCGATACGGAGGGGGTCGAAGTGAAGATAATGAAGCCGGGCGGGGTTCTGGAGATATAAAAAAAGGCGGCCAATCGGCCGCCGGAAACTTAGCCAGCAAACGGATTCGAACCGTTGACCTGCTCATTACGAGTGAGCTGCTCTACCAACTGAGCTATGCTGGCATATTTCAAAAAAGCCCATGAAGGGCTTTTCAAAATGGTGGCGCCCCGCAGAATTGAACTGCGGACACACGGATTTTCAGTCCGTTGCTCTACCGACTGAGCTAGGGCGCCAAAAGAGTCAAAAGAACAAGACCCAATAATATATCCCGACACCGCAAGTGTCAAGACATTTTTCGAAGAATTTCGCGGCTTTTTGCTAAATCGCTTCCAAAGAGCCTTTCATAAAGGGAACATCGAGGATCATCAGCATCGCTCCGCTGTGTTTGTCGAGGTCGCCGGTGATTGCTTCGATTTTCGCGACGATATCGTCGGCTTCGTCGGCGGGAATCGTGGTCAGGATTGTGCGGTGATAATCCCCCTGGGAGCCGAGGAAGTTTATGAAATCCGCAAATAGGGGGATTTTGGAGAGCATCCGCCCCATGCTCGTAGATTCGATTACCGAAGCTCCCCTCAAGCCGAGTTCGACAAAAAGCTCGATTATGGACAGCGTCATATCTTCCCCTTGAACGACCAGCAGGAGAAGTTTTCGCTCCCTGCTGATTTCTTTGCATTCTCCCATGCAATGGCGAGTGAACTCCTCAAAAAGGGCTGTTTGGGTAGGCGCGGCGATAAGGGCGCGCCGCACGGATTCCTCGCGAAGCACCAGGGAAACCTCGGCCAACAGCTTAACATGCCCCTGCGGCTGGTCTTCCGGCCCAACAATGAAGCAGAACAGATGAACCTTGCGGTTGTCGATGGCGTCGAAATTCACGCCCCTGCGGGACACGGCGAGACCGATAAAAAATTTGTCGATGCCCTCAAACCTGCAATGGGGAATGGCCAGGCCGCCGCCAAAACCGGTGGAGCCGAGCATTTCCCGTTCGGTAAACCCTTTGGCGATTTCCTTTGCACTGATTCCATTCATCTCGGGTTGTTCCGCGAGAACCTCCGCGATTTCCTCTATTACGGCGTGTTTCTTCCGAGATTTCAGCGATGGAATACAGAGGGATTTTTTTAGAGTTTGAAAGACATCCATAATGCTCCTAAATGTCTGCACCTCTCAAGATGCCATATTTCGAGAGGGGCGGCCCCACCAATTCATTGATTAGGACGGCAAACAAAACTATATTGACCATTTGATCGAAAATAAACTTCATGTCCGGCAATGAAGTTAAGTATAATTGAGTCGTTTGTATGAAAAGGACAAGACCTATGGCGACTCCGGCTTGAGGCAACATGGACAATCCGAGGTTATTGCGTATTCGCTTGTCAGATTTCGCCATCGCCGCACCAACCCAAACTCCTCCATATTTTCCGGCGGCTCTTGCGAGGACATAAACGGTTCCCCAGATAACAACTGCTTTGCTACTTATCATGCCCAGATTAAGTTCGGTTCCGGCAATTGCGAAAAATGCGGCGTAGAGCGGCGGAGTCAATGGGGCAAGGGCTCGAAGGGCTCGAATACCCCGTGGGGACAAATTAATCACCACCGCGCCTGCCATCATGTTCGCAAGGAGGGGGGAAAGATGAAGGGATACAGCAACGGCTGTGGTCAGAAGAACCATGCCCAGAGAAAGAATCAGAATTTCGTTCTGGTTCGTCTTTTTGAATGTGATATGGTGTAATCCCAGTCCTCCGAAAAAACCCACGAGCAGGGAAAAAAATATCTCCAACAAAGCCGAGCCGACAGTGGCTGAGAAACTTGGAATCTCGGCGCCAGTGCCGGAAAAACTTGCTACGAAGGCAAATACTAAAGCGAACAAAACCACACATCCGGCATCGTCGAGGGCAACTACACCATAGAGGGTATCTACATAATCGCCCCGTGCTCGAAGCTCCTGGATAATCACAACCGTTGCGGCAGGTGCTGTTGCGCTGGCTATTGCTCCAAGGAGAAGAGAGAAGACCAGGGGCAGTTTGAAAACAAACAGCGCGGCGCTAACACAGGCAAAGGTAGCAACAAGCTGGACAAAAGTTATTATGACAATATCAATGCCGAGCCTGCGAAGTTTGGCGCGGTTGAACTCTCCGCCTATGGTTACAGCGATTATGCCAAGGGCAATATCTGTGATAATCCGCAGATTAGGAGTCATTCTGACATGCACGAGACCGGTTAGGGAATCTCCGAGAAGAAGACCGGCAACGATATATCCTGTCACGGCGGGCAGTTTTAACCATTGCGCCAGTTTCCCCAAAAAATATCCGCCAAGCAGAAGAACGCCCACGCCGAAGATGACGTGCTGATTAAGGGTGTCGCGAAGTGCGAAGATTATTTCGGCTATCCAATGCATCCGCAAATAGTAAGAATATTTTGGGAGTTTCGCAAGTTGTATGTTTTTGACTTGATTTACGGCACAGAATTCGCAATTATATATATTCGTATATATTGAAAATCGGGTTAACACAGAAAACGGGAAAAGATACGAGGAGTGATATGAAAAAAGCAATCTTTTTTATTGCGATTTTGGCAATGGCGGCCCTTTTCGCTTTCGGATGTTCCAAAGATGAGAGCAAACTGAAAGTAGTAACTCTTTATGCCGGCCCGGACACCACTAAACCGGCTTTCAGCGATCCGCCCCATGTAGTTCATTTATGGGTAACGGGCAAAGCGGACAAGGACGTTGTCGGGCAGAAAGGTATCGAGATTCTCAAACAGCATATCGAAAAGAATCCGGATACCAAACGGGCAAATCTGGCCGTTCACTCGGACTCGACCAATTATCTCAGAAGACGTGCGGAGATCAAGATTGCATATTACGGCACCGGAGAGCCATTTGTCGAAGTCAACCGCTGGGAATAACAACTTAACTGATAAGAAAACAAGGAAGGAAAAAAAATGAAGGAAATTCTCGAAAAATTCGGCCTAACCGGAGAAATGCCGGGGGCTTTCAACGGCGAGTGGTTCGGCAACGGAAGCACTCTGGATGTTTTTTCGCCTATAGACGGCTCTAAACTTGGCACGATTCGTCAGGCCAATGCCGATGACTACGCAAAAATCGCGGATTCGGCTCAGGCGGCATTCCTCAAACTGAGGGAAATGCCGGCTCCCAAACGGGGAGAGTTCATCCGCAGGCTCGGCAATAAGCTCCGTGAACACAAAGCGGACCTGGGCAAGCTCGTGTCTATGGAAATGGGCAAAATCGTAGCCGAGGGTGAGGGCGAAGTTCAGGAGATGATCGACATATGCGATTTTGCGGTGGGACTATCGCGTCAGCTATACGGCCTCACGATGAAATCCGAAAGGCCGGCTCATTTTATGATGGAGCAGTGGCATCCGCTGGGAATAGTCGGTGTCATTTCGGCATTCAATTTCCCTGTGGCTGTTTGGGCGTGGAATGTATCCCTATCGGTGGTTTGCGGCAATGCGAACATCTGGAAGCCATCGAGCAAAACTCCGCTTACGGCTATCGCATGCACCAAACTCGCCGAAGAAGTCTGCCGCGAGACGGACATGGACCCTGCAATTTTATCCCTGCTTATCGGACGCGGTTCCGAGGTGGGCGAACTTCTTATCAAAGACGACCGCGTGCGCATGGTTTCCGCTACCGGCAGTTGCCGCGTTGGCTACCATGTTGGTAAAGTCGTCGGCGAGAGGCTTGGACGAACGATTCTGGAACTTGGCGGCAACAACGCGATTATCGTTTCCCAGGACGCCGACATGAAGCTTACCGTGCCGGCTATCCTTTTCGGTGCGGTCGGCACTGCGGGGCAGAGGTGCACATCGACTCGAAGGATCATCGTTCATAAATCGAAGCGTGAAGAGCTTGTCGAAAAGCTGGTTTCGGCTTATAAGCAGGTTCGAATCGGCGATCCTCTGGACAGAAACACCCTCATGGGGCCGTTGATCGACACCGGCGCCGTGGACGAGATGATGACCGCTATCGAACGCCTAAAAGAAGAGGGCGGCGAGGTCCTTATCGGCGGCGAAAAGTTGGACAAGCCGGGTGGATGCTACGTTTCGCCCTGTATCGCCATCGCGAAGAACGAGTTCAAAATCGTGCAGGAAGAGACTTTCGCGCCTATTCTCTACATCATCGAGTATGAGGATTTCGACGAGGCCCTTCGAATTCACAACGATGTTCCTCAGGGGCTGAGTTCTGCCATCTTCACGAATAATGTGAAGGAAGCGCACAAGTTCCTTTCCGCCGTGGGTTCCGATTGCGGCATAGCGAATGTCAATATCGGCACGAGCGGCGCGGAAATCGGCGGCGCATTCGGCGGCGAGAAGGAAACCGGCGGCGGCCGGGAATCCGGTTCTGACGCCTGGAAAGCATACATGCGCCGTCAGACCAATACAGTCAACTACTCATCCGACCTTCCTCTGGCGCAGGGGATAAAGTTCGGGTAGGAATAAACGAAAGAAGGTCGCCATGCATATCAAACATGTTGCTTTACAGAATTGGCGCAACTTTAAAAAGGCAGAAATAGATTTGACATCGCGGACATTTATTGCCGGAGCAAATGCCTCTGGCAAATCCAACTTCCTCGACGCCTTCAGGTTCTTGAAAGACCTCGCGAACAGCGGTCTTAAAGAGGCTGTGGAAAAAAGAGGGGGGATTAGCAAGGTTCGCTGTTTATATGCAAGGCGGCCTTCGGAAATCGAAATCGCCGTTGAAATCGAAGACGGAAAAGCCAGTTGGAAATACGAAATCGGTATAGGTCAGGAGCAAGGGGGAATCCATAGGCCTATCATTACAAAAGAATTTGTTCATAAGAACGGCCAAGAAATCTTAAAACGTCCGGGAAGGGACGAAAAGAAAGATCCCGAATTGAAAACCCAAACCGCTCTCGAACAGATAAGCAGTAATGCCGATTTTCGAGAGCTTGCCAAGTTTTTCAAAGAAATCTCTTATCTTCACATCATTCCGCAGATAATCAGACATCCGAAATTCTTCCCATGGCAGGGCGACGGTGAAGATTATTTCGGTTGGACCCTCGTAAAGAAAATTTCTTCAACAACTTTGAAAACTCAAAAAAGAAAGCTCGAAAAAATTGAAAGAGCACTCACGGACATTGTCCCGAATTTAAAGGAATTGAATCTGACGGAACCTGACTCAGATGGCAATAGACACCTCGAAGTTCGATTTCAACATTGGAGGGAAAAAGGTGCTCGGCAAAACGAAATGGAATTTTCGGATGGCACATTGAGGCTTATCGGGCTCTTCTGGGCTTTGTTGGACGGCAAAGGATTGCTCCTGATGGAAGAACCGGAGCTTTATCTTCATTCCAGCATTATCCGAAAACTGCCAAGATTGATTCATAGATTACAGAAAAGTGCTGGCAATAGACAGGTTGTTATCACTACTCATAGCCCAGAGCTTTTGTTAAAGGCAAACGGCATCGGACCAGAAGAAATCCTTTTGTTAAAACAGGGGGAAGAAGCTACAAACATTGAGAAGATGACCGATATAGAAGATTCAAAACCCCTTCTTGAAAATGATGTGGAATATGACGAGATTATCGAACAACACACAAAACCCGAATCGATCGAGAAATTGGACTTGTTCATAAACCAAATATAACATAAAAGATCTAATGATTTACCTTTTTGTAGAGGACGAACTTAGTGAGGCTGTAGCCTTAAAAATTCTCGCTTTTATCGAACATGAGGAAAACCGTTGCTTTGGACATAAATTAGCTTTCGCAAAAAGAGGCTATGGTGATATCAAAAGGAACATGAGGAAATATAATGAAATCGCTAAAAACTACCCTGTTTTTGTTCTTGTCGATTTGGATAATACAGATTGTGCACCAACGAAGATGAGCGATTTCATTGACTTCCCAAAAAATCGAAATTTCATTTTCCGTATTGCGGTTCGCGAGATCGAGGCTTGGCTGTTTGCGGATAGGAAAAATTTCGCGGAGTATCTTGGGGTCGCAATAGCTCTATTACCAAAGCAACCAGAAGAAATCGACGACCCAAAACAATTTCTTTTTAACATAGCGCGAAGATCAAAGAAAAAAGCAATTCGTGAAGATATACCACCTGAGCCTGAGAGCAAAGCAAGAATTGGAAAAAACTATAACGGCAGACTCAAAGAATTCGTCTGGAAACATTGGGATGTTCAGATAGCAAGGGAAACTCTCTTAAGAAAAAGTCTGGACAAGGCTATTATAGCAGTTTCTTCTTTAAATTGAATAAACACGGAGTTCATCATGGCACTTTCGCCCCTCGAAATTCGTAATCAGGAATTCCAGAAATCGGCATTGGGTTATAAAACTAGTGACGTCAAGCTGTTTCTGGGGCAGATTGCGGAATCCGTAGCAGAATTACAAAGGGAAAAAGAGAATCTTGCACGGCGCATGGACGGCCTGATGAAACGCATCGGGGAGCTGGAATCCCAGTCCGGTGCTATCGGGCAGGCCCTCGAACTGGCCAAGAAAGAGGGGCAACAAATTATAGCCCAAGCCGAAGAGGAAGCATCGAAAATAGGCGAAAAGGCGGACGCGGAAGCTCAGAGAATCATAGCCCAGTATTCGGTGCAGATGAACGAGACCAAGCAACAGCTTTATGAACTCACCACAATCAAAGATGCCTATTTCCGTAAACTCCTGCGGGTGCTGGAGCTTCAGGAAGATGCTCTGAAAAAATTCGACAAAGAATATGAAGCCAGGCGAGTAAACAAGACCGTATCCGAGCTTCCCATGGATTCGCGGGTGGAATTTCCGATTCCGGATACCGATGCTTTCTCAAATGCTGTCCACAGACGGCGTCGGGAGGCATTGTTCGAGGATTGATTTTGAATAATAATCAATAGCTAACTATAGTAGAAAGGGACAAAAATGTTCGCAATAAGAAAACAACTCGAGGAGACGATACCGTTTCTGAAGTCGAAGACGCTTATCGAGCCGAAGCTGGGAATCATCATGGGCACCGGAATGGGCAAGGTGGGCGAACTTATCGAAAAGGATGTGGTGATTCCATATGAGGAAATCCCTCATTTCGCCACCAGCACTGTCGAAAGCCACGACGGCAACCTGATTTTCGGGCATCTGCGCGGTGTTCCGGTGATGGCGATGCACGGCAGGTTCCACTTCTACGAGGGCTACGACATGCACACGATAACCTACCCCGTGCGGACGATGAAGGCTCTTGGAATCGGCACGATGATAGTCTCCAACTCCGCCGGCGGTTTAAACCCCCTATTCCGCCCCGGGGACATTGTTCTGATGACAGACCATATCAACCTGATGGGCGACAATCCCCTTCGCGGAGTGAATGACCCCGAGCTGGGCGTCCGTTTCCCGGATATGAGCAGGGCATACACTCCCGAACTTCGCGAACTTGCCGAGAAGGTGGCTTTGGAAACCGGAACTCGAATGGTGCAGGGCGTTTACGTCGGACTTATGGGACCGAATCTGGAAACCGCCGCGGAATACCGGTTCCTGCGCTCTATCGGCGCGGACACGGTGGGGATGAGCACGGTGCCTGAGGTTACAGTGGCGGTGCATAGCGGAATGCGCGTTCTGGGATTTTCCCTGGTAACGGACATGTGTCTTCCGGACGCCCTCGAGCCGGCGACTTTGGAAAGCATCCTCGCTATTGCGGACAAAGCGGATGCGAAACTTTCCAGTCTCGTCGCAGAGATAATCCCGAGGATCAGATTCGAAGAGTAGTTAATTGCAACCTCCGATTTGGAGTTACTATGAGGGAAGAGATTTTTACCAAGCGAAACAATGATATCGAGGAAGAGATGAGACGTCTGTTCTCGGCTTTTTCTCAGATGCGAAACGGTGGCCTTCTGCGGGCGGTTAACGTCTGGCATCCGCCAACGGATGTATGTGAAACAGACGGGGAGTTCTGCGTAATTTGCGAACTTGCCGGGGTCAAAAAAGAAGATGTTCGAGTTCACATCGATGAAAATGTGATAACCATTTCTGGAATCCGTCATAAAAGGGTCATGAACGTTAGAACCATTTTTCACAATCTGGAAATCAACTTTGGGCCTTTTGAGCGGAATATTCGTATTCCGAGAAAATTCGTCGGTTCGGAACCGCGAGCAAATTATTCGGAAGGCTTTCTCACCCTCAGAATCCCCGTAGCAGAAACAATTGTGCGAACTGAAGTTGACGTGAAAGTAGAATAATGCCTGACATTAAGAATAAATACAAATCAAGCAAGAATAAACTGGAAACTCTTTCGATAATACCTCTGGTCGATAATGTCGCCTTTCCGGGGCTGATTATCCCCCTCGTCCTGAACGAGGAACCGCATATCAAGCTGGTGGACGATGTGGTCGGCGATGACAAAGTTTTCGCTCTGGTCGCATCGAAACCGGGAACGGAGAAAACGGACGATTTCGAGAATATTTATGAAGTCGGCGTGAGAGCTACTGTAATCAAGATGCTCCGTTTTCCCGACGGCACCTTGAGGCTTCTCGCGAAGACCGAAGAACGAATATCTCTCGACGAACAATTATCGGACAAACCTTATCTAAAAGGTCTTTTCAGACGTATAGAGGAGACGGATGACGATTCTCCCGAGGTAATTGCCCTCACACGGACGGTTCTGGACCAGTTTAAGGAAATCGTCGAAATCGCCCCTTATTTGCCGGACGATTTACCCGTGGACTCCATGGACAAATCGGATCCTGGCGGCGTAGCGGATTCCATCGCGGCGGCTTTGAACATCAGCATTCCCAAAAAACAGAATATTCTGGAAATTGCCGATGTCCGCAAGCGTCTGAGAACCCTCCAGAGTTATTTAGCCACAGAGCTTTCAGTTCTGCGCATTTCGAAGAATATTCAGTCGCAGGCGGACGAGTCGATAAAGAAGGGACAGCGGGATTATGTTCTTCGGGAACAAATGAAGGCTATCAAAAAAGAGCTTGGAGAGGAAGACGGCGCGGAAATCGAAGATCTTCGCGAAAGAATCGCCGAGAAGAACCTGCCCGACGAAGCCCGTAAGGCCGCAGAACACGAACTGGAGCGTCTCGAACGGATGAACCCCGCCAGCGCGGAATACACCGTCTCGATGTCATACATAGACTGGATTTTGGAACTGCCCTGGATGGAAGGCACCGAAGACCAAATAGACATTCGCGAGGCTCAGGAGATACTCGACGAGGACCATTACGATCTGGAAAAAATCAAGGAACGCATTCTCGAATTTCTGGCCGTGCGCAAATTGAAACCGGACGCCAAATCGCCTATACTGCTTTTTATCGGGCCTCCGGGGGTCGGGAAAACGAGTTTGGGCAAGAGCATTGCCCGAGCTATGAACCGCGAGTTTTTCCGAATGAGCCTCGGCGGAATGCGCGATGAAGCGGAGATTCGCGGCCATCGGAGAACCTATGTTGGTGCTCTTCCAGGGCGAATAATTCAGGGAATCAAGCGGTGCGGCGCGAACAATCCCGTTTTCATGCTGGACGAGGTCGATAAAATCGGCCAGGATTTCCGCGGAGACCCGTCGTCGGCACTTTTGGAGGTGCTCGACCCCGAGCAGAACAACAGTTTCGTCGATCATTATCTCGAGGTGCCCTTCGATTTGTCGCGGGTAATGTTCATCGCGACGGCGAATTATATGGATCCAATTCCCCGAGTTCTGCTGGATAGAATGGAGATGATAAAGCTACCCGGATATACCCCCGCGGAAAAACTGGGAATCGCGATTAACTACCTCGTCCCGAAACAGTTGGATGCCCATGGTTTGGATAACGGTCAGCTCCGTTTCGAGGATGAGGCAATCGATCTGATAATCGACAGCTACACTCGGGAAGCCGGAGTCCGCAATCTCGAAAGGACTATCGCTACGGTTTGCCGCAAAGTAGCCAAAGAAATCGCGGCTGGAGAGCGCAAAGCCGCTGTTATAACCGAAGGCAGGGCACGAGAATACCTCGGTCCGGAACATTATCTCGAAGACCGGCTTCCGGATGAGATGCGTCCCGGAATGTCGATAGGCCTTGCGTGGACACCGGTCGGCGGGACTATTTTGGTGATCGAAGCAACGGCGATGCAGGGAAGCAAATCCCTTATTCTAACTGGTTCGCTGGGCGATGTCATGAAGGAATCGGCTCAGGCGGCGTTGAGCTGGCTTAGGTCGCAGGCAGACGCTATCGGAATTGACCGGAATTTCGAGAAGACGGATATTCATCTGCATGTTCCAGCCGGAGCGATACCAAAGGATGGACCGTCGGCGGGGATTTCCATCGCAGTGTGTCTGACATCGCTTTTTACACGAAGACCCATGCGTGAGAAAACGGCCATGACCGGCGAAATCACCTTGCGCGGCGAGGTTCTGCCAATTGGCGGAATCAAAGAAAAGGCTCTGGCGGCGGATCAGGCGGGTATCGAACGGATTATTCTTCCGATCCAGAACAAAAAGGATATGGAGGATATTCCCGATGAAATCAAAGACAGGATTAAATTCATCTTCGTCCGTCGAATGGACGAGGTAATCGACGCGGCTCTGGAGTGTGAACCTATTCCCGAACCGGAAAAATTAACGGAGTGCAAAGATGCGTAAGTATATTCTATTATTGGTATTAGCCGTGGCTCTTCTCGCCCAGAACCCGGAGGTTTATTCTCTGATTCGTGTCGATTGGAACTGGACACCCGGAGTTGCAGGCGATGTGGTAAACTCCCGTCCGGGAGTTTGGGCGGAATATGCCCTGCCGGAAAGTGAAATCGCAAATCTTCAATTCGACAGGATTCCATACGAGGTTATTATACCGGATATGACGGAACATTACCGCTCCCGGCTGAACACGACGATGGACATGGGCGGATGGCGGACATTCGATATGATAACCGCGGCTCTTGACTCACTCCACGAAAACTATCCCTCCTTTGTCTCAGAACCAGAGACTTTGGGATACGGACACAACGGAAACCCGATCCTTGCAATAAAAATATCGGATAATGTCGAAGCGGACGAGGATGAACCGGAAGTTTGCATCGGGCTTGGAATTCATGCACGGGAAGTTATCGCGCCAGAGATAATTATCCAGTTTGCCCAGTGGCTTATGGAGAATTATGGAATCGATGAGCGCGCTACGCATATTGTAGATACTCGCGAAGTAACGAGCTTCTTTCTCCCGGCGGCGGCGGAATGTGGCGCAAAAACCGCAGAAACAATGGCGGAGGGACTTGGGGAGTCGATTTGAATCGAAATTTCCCCCATATGTGGGGATATGACGACACCGGCAGTTCCCCAACCCCCTCAGATGAGACTTACAGAGGTCCCAGCGCCGGAAGCGAGCCGGAAACTCAGGCAATACTCGACTTTACTAATTCCCGCAATTTTAGAACTCTACTTAGTTTCCACAGCTACAGCAACCTTTATTTGACGCCATGGGGATATACTTACGACCTCTGCCATGACCACGATTGGTTCTTGCGCATCGGTTACCGTTATGCGAGGAACAACGGTTATGTTTACGGCTCCGCGGCGGCGACGATTTATCCCACCAACGGCGACACTGACGACTGGTTTTATGGCGATACAACAGAACACTCCAAAATCCTGGCTGTAACTCCTGAGGTTGGCGGATCGGGCGATGGCTTCTGGCCGGATATCGAGCGCAAACAACCATTGGTGGATGAAAATCACGAGGCATGTGTGGTTTGCTGTCAGGTCGCAGGCAGTGCGCCTTTCTTGACCAAAGCATGGATAAACGATTCTGGCGTGGGCGATTCCAGCGGTTTCGCGGATCCGGGAGAGACATTCAACCTTATGCTTGAGATAGAGAACCTTGGATGGGATACTTCGACAGCCTATGCTTTGGCGTTTACTGAGATTGCGGGCGTCGGTATATTGAGCGATACTGCATGGTGCGGGGAGATTCTATCTCAGGGTTACGACACGACTAGTTTCGAGGTTTATCTTGACCCGGCACGAATAGAAGCTGGCGAAAAGATCACGATATATTTCGAGATTCGCGATATTGATGGTCATCTTACCTTCGATTCGACCAGCTTCTTTGCGGGAACTCCCGAGTTCGTGCAGTTTTATGATTTCGAGGCCGGCGACGGCGGGTTCTCGCGCACGAACGACTGGGAATGGGGAGTTCCAGAAGTCGGCCCGGATCAGGCATATTCCGGCGACAAGCTCTGGGGAACAAATCTGGATGGTGATTACACAAACAATACCCTTTCGATCCTATCCATGCCGCCTTTCACCGTGCCCACCGAGGGAATTCTGCCGAGTTTGACTTTCTACCACTGGTTCTCTTTCGAGATGCCTTCGGAAGACGAGATTTACGACGGCGGCAACGTGCAGATATCTACCGACGGCGGTTCGAGCTGGAATATTCTATCTCCTGTCTCGGGCTATGACGGCGTGGCTTTCAGTTATAATCCTCACGTTGGCGGAGACAGCGTGTTCACAGGCTCCAGCGGCGGATGGCGCTACGAAATTTTCGACCTGTCCGATTACGAAGGAGCTTCGGTTGAGATTCGTTTCGCTTTCGGCGCGGATCCTTATGTCCGCGCTCCGGGTTGGTATATCGACGATGTCGCAGTTATTTATTACGTCAGCACAGGTTTCGGGGCAGGGGAGCACTTATTGCCAAATACGGCCACACTGGAAACATATCCGAATCCTTTCAACTCGGCATGCAGAATAGATTTTACATCCGCAGTAGATAAAGCGGAGATAGAAATCTTCGACATAGGCGGGCGTTTGGTTAGAACTCTCAAAACTTCTTCGGAGACCGGCTCCGTTATCTGGGACGGCAGAGACAACGCAGGCGGCGAGCTTCCGAATGGCGTATATCTCATTCGAAGCAACACTTCCCGAACGAAGACGTCCAAGGCGGTGTTGATGAAATGATGAACGAGGAAAAACAGAAAAAAATCGAGGATACCGCCGCTATTCTTCATGTCCTCGGACATCCCGATAGACTGCGGATTCTCGTCTGCCTGCTTCGGGAGGAGTGTTACGTTAAAGACCTCGCGGACAAGATGGGACTCCCCCAATCCACGGTTAGTCAGCATCTGCGGGTCATGACGGACAGGGGAATTCTGGAAAGCGAACGTCGCGGAGTCAAGGTCTGTTACAAATCCGCCAATCCCATTGCCGAAGAGATAGCGAAAATGCTGTTTGCGGACTGCATTTAGAACTCACAAATACAAACGAAACGCAGAAGCGGGAGGGTCAGCGAACCTCCCGCTTTTTTTGGGAAATAGAAACCCGGCGACCACGTGTGATCACCGGGGAACATAAAGACTGCAATTCGTCAAAGCAAACTGCAGGAGCATAAATGTTTCGCCTCTACGCCACCGGCGGGACGAACTCGAATTCCGGACTGCGGACTGTGAGGACCGGGCAATGCGCCTTGCGGACAACCTTCTCGGCGATGCTTCCCATAAGCATATGCGCCATTCCGGTGCGTCCGTGGGTGCCGAGGACGATGATGTCGATGCCGTTGTCTTTAGCGTATTGGACAATTTCCACGAAAGGGTTGCCATTGGAAAGAACCGGAACAATGGTAACGCCCGAAGTGTTCACGCCATCGAGAAAATCATCGACTTCGGCTTGGAAACCCTCGCGGAATTTTTCGAAATATTCCTGAGTTTCACCCGCGTAGTTGAAGAAGAAGGCCTCGAAAGCCGCTTCGTCAAAGACGTGGATGATGTGAAGTTCGGCCTTGTATTTTTTGGCCAAATCGACAGCCCAGGGCACCGGAATTTTTGAGTGGTCGGAAAAGTCGGTGGGAAGTAGAATCTTGTCAATTTTGTGTTGCATATTGTCTCCTTATTTTTTGTTTTCGATCATTTCTTTGACTTTCATAAGGCGGGTCAAATTTCCGCGTTCCAGCTCGTCGAGTTTCTGCTGGATATACTTTATTGTCTCCTGCAAATCGGGTATTAGAGTATATTCGAGGGCGTTCACCCTTCTGCGGGTGCGGTCGAGTTCATCGGCGAGGAGAGCCATTTTTTTCTCCGCCTCTGCAAGTTTCAGAAGAAGCTCCAACGCTTGAGTAATCTGGCGAAGGGCGTAATCGACATCGGGATCGGTCTCGCGCAGAGAATAAGCGAGGGAATTGCCCTCGATGTGGGCTTTGAACACCGGAACACGAAGGTTCATCAACCGCTGGGTTTCGACCTCGAGCTGGAATCTCGCTCCCGGGTGGGCGAAGAGATTTTTCTGCAGGTTGGGCGAAAGCTCGCATGTGGCCATTGTGAAACGCTGAAGTGCATCGATGGTAGCCTTCTCGGTGCGGGCACGCAGGCCTTTGATGACATCGATAAGCTCGAGGAAATTGCGCATAAGCTCGTCCTGCTTGTCTTTGAGGAGCTTATGTCCGCGTTTCGCAAGCCCGAGACGCTTCTTGAGCTTGAGATTTTCCATTCGGTTCGCGGATACTTTCATTTTGGCCATAGTAAGTCCGTGTTTGTATGTGTCAATTTCGTTTTAGCCTAAATCAGGCGTTTTCCTCGTTCAAAATCTCTTCTATAAGGGCTTTAAGCCCCGGAATGTCCGTCTCGATAGTATCGACAATTCGTCTTGGATCGATGCCGATATAGTCATGGGCTATAATATTACGCATAGTGTAGGAGAGGGCAACAGGTAATTTCGCCCTTATGGAAAGGTCGTCTATCCTGTTCATCACTTCGCCTATCTGCAAACAGCACATCATTATAGCGTGAAATCCCTCGAAGTCGTCAATGGCTCTCTGAATACCGCAATGGCGGGTTTCTATCTTCTCGATATCCCCGATTATTTTAATGAGATATTCCAGTCGGGCTATGTCTGAATTATGAGACATAAACTACCTCTGGAAGGATATACTTTCGCCCTATTTCGCTGAGACCATTTTTGTCAACTAAGTCAACTTTACGGTTCAATTCGATTTCGAGTTCCTTTTTCACTCGATCATAAAGGGCAAAAAAGCGAAGTCCCGGATATTTTTTGAAAGAGACATCGGTGCAACTGAAGATTATATCGATGTCGCTTTCTTGCCCCTCTTCGCCTCGGGCAAAGGACCCGAAAACACCCTCTATGACGAAACCATCCTGTATGAATTTTCGTCGAATTGCTTCGATTTTATTTATGATTTCTTTGTCCATAACAGATTGTTGCCCAGTTTTCCATTCGGTTCGCGGATACTTTCATTTTGGCCATAGAGACTCGTTCCCTTTCTGAACCTTTTCGACTGTTCAATAATATAGGGGATTATTTCAATTAGGCAATAAATTTTGTTGTGCTCTTGCAGATGTCGTTTTTATATTTCTGTTAGGCGCTTTTCTTTTGCCCTTCGATAATACACGATGAAGAGTATCAAAAACATCGACGAGCCTACTAATTCCGCGCCCTCCTCGATGCCGACCTGAAGCTTGTGGTTCATCTCCAGCGCCAGTAGCATTTCGGCGGAGAAGGCGAATATCCAAATCAGGAGGGCGAAACCCCCGAGGACAATCAGACTGCGGTTACCGCTAAGCCTCGACTTTGCGAACAGGACAAAGTATATCGCAAACATGATTGCAACGGGAGCAAGCAGAATTGGCCATTCGGGGAGATTCGATTCGCCGATGCCGCTATAAAGGCCGGTTTTTTCGAGATAACTGGGGATGCCGTTGTGAAAGCTGATTAGTTCGTCGATGGAGATACCCCAGAACACCGCGAGAATGGGAAACCAGCCCCATGGGGCTTTTCTCTTCGCGGACTTTTCGAGGTCGTAGATTGTGAGGATGAAAATTCCTCCCGCAAACAGGAGAATGCTATGGTAGTAGGTTCCGAGGTCGATCTGGGTGTCGAGATTCCATAGGGGATGATTGTGCGGTGCAATGAAATGTGCCGCGAGCAAGAAGATTAACAATCCTGCCAGCACAGCTATTATTATGCCGATTGGTTTCCGGGCGGTTCGGTCGCATAGGGCGCGAAATCCCAGGCGGTCTTTTGTAAAGATTATGCCTGCGAGAATCAGGTAGAGTGCGTAGGCGAAGGGATGATTGGCGCGTTCGAGGATTACCTCATTGCCGAGCAGTTCCCAGCGCCAACCGCCGGTTATCCATATCGTAATACCGAGAAGTATCATAAGACCCGCAATTGAAAAAATTACCGCGCGAGTTTTTCGAGATTTAGTTTGTTTATTCTTCGGCATCAATGCCTTCCTATGGGTTTCTGCAAAGCCAATCCAGGGTTTCGCTGTTATCCAGTTACTTCTGTGTTACAGCGAAGAGGGTTGAGAGTCGAATCACTCTTGCTTTCAATAATCACGAAATCACTCTGAGGTGAAACAGCCCTCAGCAGGGTATTCAGTTTATCGATAGTGGGAACGGATTTCCCTTGTTCGTAACGGGCATAGGAGTTAGGGGATTTACTTCCCATACGTCTGGCAACTTCTGCGAGGGTAAATCCTTGTTTGATGCGTTTGCGTTTCAGCATGAAAGCCACCAGGGCAGGGAGATTGGGCGAGCTTAACTCGAAATATTCACCCCGTCCGGGATAAATGTCGATTCGTATGTCATCCCGGTCTATGAGCATCTCGATTGCATCGGCGATCATTTCGTAGGCTTCGCGCTTAGTTCTGCCCTGAGTAGCAACGCTCAGCATTGGGACTTCTATCGCCCAATATTTTCCAGATTTGAATACCTTTCCGGCAATTCTCATTTAAGTCCTTTCGCATCCTTTAGGATACTCTGCGCAGTGTATTCGTTTATCTCGCTATGCCGTGGAACCGCTATTTTACGCTCTCCGTTTGACCAAACATCGTGCTTCGCGCCATGCCGGTTAAGAACCCATCCAAGTTTGGTTAAAAGCTTTTCGAGATCTGTCCTCTTCATCTCAATTTACACATATGTGTGTATTTTTCAAGTTTTTTTCTCAAAAAGCTGTTTAGCTGTCTTCATCGCCACTAAAACCATTGCGGTTAGTATCTGGAATGGCGAATTTTTCCAATTTCTCATCGAGGAATTTCTCCTTGATGCGCTTTAATTCGCGACGCGGGAACCGTGCGAGAAGCCGCCACGAAAGGTCTAAGGTTTCGTCGATGTCGCGGTTCGTGTAGTATCCCTGTCCGACATACTCCGCCTCGAAATCCTGAGCGAACCCGAGATAGAGCTTGTCGATGTCAGACAGCGCGGCCTCGCCGAGGATTACGGCCAATTCCTGAGCTTCTTTGCCACGGGCATAGGCGGCGTAGGTCTGGTTGAAAAGGTCGTCGTGGTCGACGCGCGTTTTGCCCTCTCCGACCCCTTTCTGCCGGAGACGCGAGAGGCTGGGCATGACATCGATGGGCGGCGCGACGCCCTGCTTGTGAAGGGACTGCGAAAGATAAATCTGCCCCTCGGTAATGTAGCCGGTGAGGTCGGGAATCGGATGGGTTTTGTCGCCTTCGGGCATGGTGAGCACCGGGATAAAGGTAATCGAGCCGTTGCGTCCCTTGATTCTGCCGGCGCGCTCGTATAACATCGCCAAATCGGTGTAGAGATAACCGGGGAAACCGCGCCTGCCCGGAATTTCTTTACGTGCCGCGGCGACTTCGCGTAATGCCTCGCAGTAATTAGTCATGTCGGTGAGGATAACGAGGATGTGCATATCTTTCTCGAAAGCAAGGTATTCCGCTGTTGTCAGGGCGATACGGGGGGTTGATATACGCTCGATTGCCGGGTCGTTGGCGAGGTTCAGGAAAAGCACCGCCCTTTCCAGCGCGCCGGTTTTCTCGAATTCGTTGCGGAAGAACTCGGCCTCCTCGAAGGTGATGCCCATAGCGCCAAACACCACGGCGAAGGATTCTCCGGAGCTTCGAACTTTCGCCTGACGGGCAATTTGCGCCGCCAGCAAATTGTGCGGAAGTCCCGATGCCGAGAAAATCGGCAGTTTCTGGCCGCGGACGAGGGTGTTCAGGCCGTCGATTGCGGACACTCCGGTCTGAATGAACTCGTTTGGAAATGCCCTCGCGAAGGGATTAATCGGCGCGCCGTTGATGTCGAGACGCTTTTCGGGAAGTATCTCCGGGCCATCGTCGATTGGTCTGCCGAAACCGTCGAAAACGCGTCCGAGGACATCCTCGGAAAGCCCCATCTCGATTCCGCGCCCGAGGAAACGGACACGGGAGCTGTAAACATCGACGCCGTCAGTGCCCTCGAAAAGCTGGACTACGGCCTTGTCGCGGTTGACTTCGAGGACTTTGCCTCGGCGCTGGGAGCCGTCGGGAAGGGTAATTTCGACGAGCTCCTCGAAAGTCGCGCCCTCGACCCCCTCGACAATGAGTAGCGGCCCCGCGACTTCGGTGATTGTTCGGTATTCTTTCAGCATTTAAGCCTCCGTAGGTTGTTATTTTATAAATTCTTCAAAATCGACGCCGATCTGGCGGATAATTGCTCTGACGGTGCCCTTTTTTTATATCCTTGTTCGTCCTGGGGACAGGAACGACTTTGCCGTCATCATCGCGAACCCATAATTCATGGGAACCTTTGCCCTGGCGATAGAATCGAAAGCCATACTTTTTCAGCCGTGCGGTCAATTCTTTATATGACAGCGGTCTTAACGGCATTTAGACCTCGATAGGGAAAGCTAATGTCAAACCGTATTTTTCGGGCAATTCCTCCACCCTCTCGGAAATTTTCTCGCCGCGTTCTTTTCTGTATGCGAATATCATTTGGATGACATCTATACAGTTAAAAATCGCTTCCTGAATGGTATTGCCCTC
>NPIE01001644.1_pt1 | contig 47749 bp, 37 predicted proteins | sample 8637661 | NCBI WGS metagenome assembly NPIE01 (sample SAMN07420842, study PRJNA396082) | bioreactor metagenome | isolation source: sample BA12 brine-fed electro-methanogenic bioreactor BA | place: Japan: Kochi | collected 2016-12-09 | reverse complement strand
GAGGCGGGACTTCCAGAAGGAACGGGAGGCCAGGCTCAGGGCGGTTCGCGAACAGGCCCAGGCGGTGGTCGAGGCGGCCGAACAGGCGGCGGGGACGGAAGTCCGCCAGATTGTTCGGCTCGCTCAACAGGAGACGGACGAAATGACCAGGCGGTTTCAGACCCATGCCCAGGAGGTCGTCGAGGCTGTCGTCGAAGAAACAGCGGAGGAATACGTCAGGAGGGGCGTCAGGTGAGAGTCCCCTGCGTCGCCCTTGGCGAAAAAACAGCGGCCGGGACCCGGGGGAGGGCCCTGTCGGGACGCTTCCTTTCCGAACGTGAATACTGGGAGCTCCTTGAATGCGACTCCGTGGACGAGATCCTGGCGAAACTCCAAAAGACCCCGGGGTACGCCGGGCTAGAAGTGCCGCCTCCGGGACACCGGGCGGAGCTCGAATCCTCCCTCGAAGGGATTCCCTTTGCGGAAGGGGCGAAGCTGACCGTTTCCGTCACCGGCTCCAGGCGCCTCTGGCTCGAGGCCTGGATCGGCCTTTACGACGCGGAGACGGTCAAGCGTGTCCTCCGCAAGATCTACTCCGGGCAAGAAGGCCCCTCAGACATCAAGTACCGTTTTCAAAGCGTGCCGGGCAAGCGTCTTCCGCAAGCGCCGCTGACGGAGGCGCGGAGTTTTCAGCACGTACTCGAGGCCCTCCGGGGAACTCCATGGGGGCCGGTCCTCCAGGAACCTCTCAAGGCTCTCGCGCATAGCGGAGGCAGCCTTTTTGCCGCCGACATGGCTGTGGACTCCCTTGCCCTGACCAGCCTTGTGCGCGTCTCAAGGCTGGTTTCAGGGACCAAAAACGGAACGCTGGCCGACCTTTTCGGGACCCTCGCGGATCTCCAGAACCTCCTGTGGACCATCCGCGGGCTCAGCTACTTCGGCCTGGGGTTCGAGGACATGGTCAACAGGCTCCTGCCCGTTCGACACCGGCTGCGTTTCGACACCCTCCGGAAGCTCGGCCGCTCCCGGGACCTGGAAGAGCTGTGGGGGCATCTGGGCGGAACCGTTTATGGAGTGATTTTTGGTGACCGGCCCGTGACGGACAGCCTGGAACTGGAGCGGAGAGTCAAGACCCACCTCTGGGAGAAGGCCCGAAAGATCCTGCGGAAGGGGTTTCCCTCCTTCGACGCGCTCGGGGCCTACCTGTACCTGCGCTGGCAGGAGGTCGGCGACATCAAGATGATCATCGAGGATATCCGGTACGACTACAACCGGCGCGAGGCGGCCTTTTTCCTCGGCAGGCCTCTTCTGAGGGGAGGCGCAGCACCGTGGCGGTCGTGAAAATGCTCAACCTGACGGCCCTTGGACCCAGGGAGGAGGTCGAGCGCCTGGCCCTGTGGCTCGTTTTGAGGGAGGATTTCCAGCCCATCCCGGTAGATGTCCTGGTCACCGACCGCGCCATCAGGGAGCAGATCGACACCTCCGGGGAAAATCCCTGCGACAGCCTTCTCGATCGTCTTACGGCCGTCTGGGAGGCCGCCGGCGAGCCGCTGCCCGAACCGGCCCCGGTGCCCCTTTGCGGGGGGCTGACCCTTGAAAGCATCAAGGAAGAGGCCGAAGAGGTCCTTCAAAAGCTCGAGCGGTGGGGCAAAAGGCGCGAGATCCTCAGGGACCGGGGCCGGACCCTGGAAGCCGCCCGGATTCTTCAGGAAGCCCTGCAGGAACTTGACTGGACGGCGTCGGACCTGGTGTCTCTGGAACGCTTCAAGGCCTTTTTCGGCCATATCCGGGAAGAGGACCTGTCCAGGCTCGAGGAATCGGCAAGGGACGTTCCGCTTTTGATCGTGCCCCTGACGACCGCAGGAGGCAGAAGCTGGATCATGACTTTCTCCCTTCCTGATTACGCCGAGAGTGCGGGAAAGCTGTTGGGGTCCCTCAATTTCAGGCCCTTCGACCTCGCCAGGCTCGGCGAGCGTTTCGCCGCAGGCGGAATGAAAGAAATCCAAAGGCGGATCAAGGCGCAGGAAAGAGCCCTCGAAAGGCTCAGGACCGCGGCGAAAGTCTTTGTCCACGAAAAGGCCGAAACACTGGGCCTTCTTTACAGTCGCCTGTTCACCCTCCAGCGGGTTTATGAACTCTGCCGGGGGCGGGGCGAGGTGGGCGGGCTCTATGTCCTGTCCGGCTGGGTCCCGGCCTATGCAAGAAGCGGGATCCTCGATGCGGCGGCCAAGGAGGCGCCCGGAACGGCGGTTCACATCGAAGAGCCTCCGCCGGGGACGCGGAAGGTCCCGACCTTTCTGAAGAACCTCCCCTTCGTGAGGGCCTTTCAGGACATCGTGGCCCTCTACAGCCTGCCCGGCTACGGGGGCGCCGACCCGTCGCTTTTGGTGGCCGCAAGCTTCTGTCTCATGTTCGGCTTCATGTTCGGCGACGTGGGGCACGGCCTTCTGCTCGTGTCGGCTGCACATTTGCTGGTTCGCACCGGCCGGATGCGCCGGTCCATGGGCCTTGTCGTCGAGTCGGCCGGGGTTTTTTCCGTTGTCTTCGGCTTCCTCTACGGCAGTGTCTTCGGCATGGAAGGCCTGATAGAACCCGTGTGGTTTTCCCCCATGGAAAACATGGACTTCCTCCTCAGGTTTTCTCTCGGGGCGGGGGCGTTTTTCATTACCCTGGGCATGGTGCTCAACATCTACCAGAGCTGGAAAGAAGGGGATTACGGAAGGATGTTCTTCGACGGGCAGGGCCTTGCCGGCGTGGTCTTCTACTGGACGGCGGGACTGGCAATTTTCGCCCGCCTGAGCGGCCGTGATCTGCCCGTACCGGGATGGAGCCTTGGGGCCCTTCTGGTTCTTTTGGTGGCGGCCATGCTGCTCAAGGGGTTTCTGACGCGAAAGCTTTTGAAGGCCCCCTTTGCCGGAGAGGGAGGAGTGGTGCAGCTTTTCGAGGTCCTGCACGTTTTGTTTTCATTCATGAGCAACACGGCGTCCTTTATCCGCCTGGCGGCCTTTACGGTAAACCACGTGGGACTCTCCCTGGCGGTCTTCATGCTGGCCGACCTGGTCCGGGAGATCCCCGGCGGACCCCTTTTCAGGCTGGTCATTATCGCCGTCGGGACCCTTCTCATCGTGGGTCTCGAGGGTCTTATCGTCTTTATCCAGACTTTGCGTCTCGAGTATTATGAATTTTTCAGCAAGTTTTACCGCGGCGGGGGCGACCCCTTCCGGCCCGTGCGCTGGCGCGAGGGGGCTCCCGCAGGAAGCAGGAGTTGGGGGGAATGGCAATGACAGGGATGATTTTCATGTTCGCGGCGGTTTTGACCTGCCTGGGTGCCGGATGGACTCTGAAAAAACGGAGAGTGCCCTCCGCGCGCACGGTGCTGGCCGCCTTAGCCCTGGGAAGCCTGGTGCTGCTTTACTCCGGGGCGGGAATGGCTTTTGCCCAGGGGGTCCAGGAGGCGGGGACAGCGGCGGGATGGGCCTTTCTCGGCGCCAGCCTCGCGGCGGGGCTCGCCTGCATAGGGGCCGGGATCGCCGTGGCCGTGGTGGGCGCGGCGGCGCTGGGCGTGGTGGGGGAGAAGCCGGAACTGCTGGGTTCCACCCTGATCTACCTTGGCCTGGCCGAGGGGATCGCCATCTACGGCCTCATCACGGCCCTGCTCATCCTGGGGAAGGTGTAGGCCTTGAAGGCATTCCTGGTGAGCGATAACCACGATTCGGTGGTTGGCATGGGCCTCGCCGGAATCCATGGCGTCATCGCCCACGGACGGGAAGAGATCCTCGACGCCGTCCGGCAGGCCCTCGAGCAGCCGGACCTGGGTATCCTGGTGTTGACGGAAAAGGTCGCCCTGGAGGTTCCGGACGTCGTCAGGGACCTCCGGCAGTCGGGGGAGCTTCCCCTGGTGGTGGAGATCCCGGACCGCCACGGGACAAGGCGCCCTGCGGATTTTCTCACCCGATATCTCCAGGAGGCGATCGGGGTGAAGGTCGAATGAGCGACGCCGAGACCCGCCGAAAGCTCGAGGCCATGAGGGAGTATATCCTGGACACCGCCGGCTACGAAGCGCGCTCCATCGTGGAGGATGCCCGCAAGAAAGCAGAAGAGTGGCGCAGCGAAGAGGCGGAAAGGCTCGAACGGGAGGCGGACCTCATCCTCCGCAACGCCCGCGTGCGCGCCGAGGAGATCCGCCTTCGCCAGACCAGCGCCGCGGAGCGGGAACGGAACCGGCAGGCCATGAGGTACCGGAACAAGCTCATTCACGACGCGGCCAGGATGCTTGGCGACCGGCTCAGGGACCTCAGGAACAGGGAGGATTACCCTGCTGTCCTTCGGGGCCTTCTGGCCGAATCCATGGACGCCATGGGCGGGATCGACGAGGTCCGGATCCTGCTTGCGGACAAAGATATCCATCTTGGCAACGAGCTGGCGGAATACGCCCAAAAGGCCTGGCCCGGCGTCAGCTTCACCGTGGAACACGAGCCCGCGCCCATTTCGGGTGGACTCTGGCTGATCTCCGGTGACGGGTCCCGGCGGGTCAATGCCGACTGGGACGCCAGGGTCCAGGATCTGCTTCCTGTGTTGGCCGAACGCCTCGGCCAGATACTTTGAGGGGGGAGCTCATGGAAAACCAGGGCAGGGTCATCGCCGTCAACGGCCCCGTGGTTCGTGCTTCGGGCATGAAACACTTCGGCATGCGCGAGATGGTGCATACAGGTGACGAAGGCCTTGTGGGCGAGATCATCCGCATGGAAGGCAACGAGGCCGTTATCCAGGTGTACGAGGAAACGGAAGGGCTTCGCCCCGGCGAGCCCGTCACGGGAACGGGCGAACCTCTTTCCATCTCCCTCGGTCCGGGGCTTTTGGGATCCATCTTCGACGGCATCGGCAGGCCCCTGGGCACCCTGCTCGGACGGGAAGGACCTTTCCTCGGCCGGGGGCTTCAGGTTGACCAGATCGACCTGTCGAAAACCTGGGACCTCGTCCCGAAAGTGTCCGAGGGCGACACCCTGTCGCCGGGGATGCTCCTGGCGGTGGTCCAGGAGACGCCCCTGTTCCAGCACCGCATCCTTGTGCCGCCGGGGTCTTCAGGCGAGCTCACCTTCCTGGCACCGCCGGGCCCTGTCACCGGTGGAACGGAAATCGCGCGCCTTCGGGACGAACACGGGAGGGAACAGTCCCTGACCATGGTGCACCGGTGGCCCGTCAGGACGCCACGCCCGTCGCGCCGGCGGCTTCCGCTTCACAGTCCCCTTCTGACGGGACAGCGCGTGATCGACGGCCTCTTTCCCATCGCCAAGGGTGGCGTTGCCGCCATCCCGGGTGGCTTCGGCACGGGCAAGACGGTGACCCAGCATCAGCTGGCCCGGTGGAGCGACGCCGAAGTGGTGGTCTACATCGGGTGCGGGGAGCGAGGCAACGAGATGACCGAGGTCCTGGAGGAGTTCCCCAGGCTGGAGGACCCCCGTTCCGGCCGCCCCCTCATGGAACGGACCGTCCTCATCGCCAACACCTCCAACATGCCCGTGGCGGCCAGGGAAGCCTCGATCTACACGGGCATCACCATCGCCGAATATTTCCGGGACATGGGCTGCGACGTGGCCCTCATGGCCGATTCCACCTCGAGATGGGCCGAAGCCATCCGTGAAGTTTCGGGACGTCTGGAGGAAATTCCCGCCGAGGAGGGGTTTCCGGCATACCTGCCCACCAGGCTTGCCGAGTTCTACGAGCGCGCCGGACGGGTGGAAACCCTTGGCGGAGGACAGGGAAGCATCACCGTCATCGGGGCCGTCTCCCCGCCGGGAGGCGATTTCACCGAGCCCGTGACGCGCCACACCAAACGTTTCATCCGCTGTTTCTGGGCCCTGGACAAGCGCCTGGCCAACGCGAGGCACTTTCCCGCCATCAACTGGCTCGAATCCTACAGCGAGTATGTCCCGGACCTGGAGGACTGGTTCGCCTCCGAAGTGGACCCCCGATGGCGGGACCGGCGTGACCAGGCCAGCGAGCTTTTGACCGAGGACGACCGGATCCAGCAGATCATCCGCCTCGTCGGCGAGGATGTCCTTCCCGACGACCAGCGCCTCGTCGCCCTCTGCGCGCGCCTCGTCAAGGACGGGTACCTCCAGCAAAGCGCCTTCGGGCCCGAGTCGTACCAGTCGCCTACGCGGAGCTTCGCCATCCTCGATTTGATCCTCCATTTTTGGGAAAAGGCCGACGGCATGGTGAAAGACGGCGTCCCCCTTTCGCTGATCCGGAAGCCCCCCGAGGTCATGGGAATTACCCGCATCCGGGAGCTTGGGGCGGAGGACGAGAGCGCCATCGCCGAACTCAGGGAGCGCCTGGACAAGGCCCTGGACACGGTCGCCGCCGAACGGAGCGCCGCAGGCAAAGGGAGGGAGGGGTCATGATCAACGCCGAATATGTGGGAGTCCGGGAGGTGACGGGTCCCTTCGTCATGGTCGAGGGAGCCAGGGACGTGAGCTACGGCGAAGTGGTGCAGGTCCGGGATGCCGCCGGGAACCTCCGCCGCGGCCGCGTGGTCATGGTGAACGAAGACGCCTGCGTAATCCAGGTGTTTTCGGGCACCCAGGACCTGGTCCCCGCCGACACCAGGGTGCGCTTTCTGGGAAAATACCTGGAGTTCGGCGTCGCTCCGCAGATTCTGGGCCGGGTCTTCAACGGCCTGGGGGAACCCCGGGACGACTGCGGCCCCGTCTACGGAGCAAGCCCCAGAAACGTCAACGGAAGCCCCATCAACCCCATGGCGCGCCAATACCCCAGGGACTTCATCCACACGGGCATCTCCGTGATCGACACCCTGGCAACCCTCATACGGGGCCAGAAGCTGCCCATTTTCTCGGGCAACGGCCTGCCCCACAACAGGCTCGCCGTCCAGATCGCGCTCCAGTCCCGCCTCGTGGGCGCGGAAAACTTCGCCGTCGTTTTCGCCGGCGTGGGCATCAAGCATGACGACGCCGAGTTCTTCCAGCGCGCCCTCATCGAGGGTGGCACCGTCGGCAACATCGTCATGTTCCTGAACCTCGCCGATGACCCCGTCATCGAGCGGATCGCCACGCCCCGCTTCGCCCTGACCGCCGCGGAGTACCTTGCCTTCGAGCAGGGCATGCATGTTCTGATCATCCTCACCGACATGACCAACTACTGCGAGGCCCTGCGGGAGCTCAGCGTCGCCAGGGGCGAGGTCCCGAGCCGGAAAGGCTACCCCGCCTATATGTACAGCGACCTGGCCTCCCTCTACGAGCGGGCGGGCATCCTGGCCGACGGAAAAGGGAGCCTGACCCAGCTTCCCATCCTCACCATGCCCAACGATGACATCACCCATCCCATTCCCGACCTGACGGGGTTCATCACCGAGGGACAGATCGTCCTCTCCAGGGGCCTCGACGCCCGCGGTGTCTATCCCCCCGTCGACGTCCTCATGAGCCTCTCGAGGCTCATGAAAGACAGCATCGGCGAGGGCTACACTCGGGAGGACCACCCCTCCGTGGCAAGCCAGGTCTTCGCCTCCTACAGCCGGGTCCAGGAAATCAAGGCCCTGGCGAGCATCGTGGGGGAGGACGAACTGGGCAAGACGGACCGGGCCTTTCTCGAGTTCGGCCGCCGGTTCGAAAGGCGGTTCATCACCCAGGGCTCCGAAGAAAACCGCACCATCGAGCAGTCCCTGGACCTCTGCTGGCAGCTGCTGTCGATCCTTCCCGAGGCGGAGCTCACCCGGGTCTCGCGGGAGGAGATCAAGGAGCACATGAAGAAAAAGTAACAACAGGAAGTCTCGGCAGGGGGTCCGGAAAAGTCCTTTTCCTAGGCGCTTTTCCGCGGCCAGGGGGCCCTCAGGTACAGCTTCAGCACGTACCATTTCAGCCCCCGCTCGAAGACCTTGCCCTCTTTCGAGTACCTGTGACGTACGAAGCTCCCCGTGATGCGGGACAGCTCCCTTCCGCGGTCGGGGAACTTTTCCAGGAGACGGCGAAGGTATTCATAGGGCGTCTCGTCGGGTTTCCGGGGGCGTCCCTTGTGCTTCCCCCAAAAAAGCAAAAAGCCGTAGGCCCGTTCCGCCGTGATAGGCAGGGGCAGGAAGATGGAGGCCATCACTAGGGTCCGCTTCAGCGTCCGAAACAGCGCCGCCAGGAAGGTCCGAAAAGATGGCCGCGACCAGCCCTTGTTCGACCCTGGCGCCGTTCTTTTGTACAGCAGAAAGCGAACCAAAAGCGAACCAAAAGCCACAGCATGTAGAGCACCGCCATGACTGCGAGCAGCACCACGATGATCGCCAAGCCGATGAAAAGGTATTCCACTAAGGGACTAGTCTCCCCGGCGGGCATCATCTCCTCTTCCGACGATGGAGGGGCGCCGCCCGTTTCCGTGGGTGCCTGCCGGTGCGGTATCAGCCTCATGAGCCGAAATATTGCCAACAGCACCGCCGTCAGCGCCCGCAAAAGCAGCTCGAAAAAGGGTGTGCTCAAACGTACCATCGACTCCGCCGGGCTTTCGAGCACCCAGAGGGCGTCGGAATACCCGATCAGCCACACCGGCACCAAAAGGGCCGCCAGGGCGAGCAATGCCCGGGAGGAAACCCGGCGGGAGCTTTCGCTTTTGGAGCCGAAGTAGAGCATGAGGACGTTCGACAGGATGGCGAGAAAAACCAGCCCGTGCACCCCGGGAAGGGGGACCTCAAAGGACGAGGCCAGGACAAGCATCATGAACACCGCCGCCACGTTGATGTCAAAGAGCCCGTACCGGGGAGGGTCCGCCGTCCAGGCCAGAAAGGTCGCCCGGCTCCCGGCGAAAAGCACCATGCCCCAGGTGGACAAAAAACCCATCATGACCACGGGTTCAGCTGGAACCGAAAAAAGCCCCGAAGGGCTCCAGGACAGGTGCAGGGTCAGCACCAGGACCGCACAGTTCGCAAGGGCGATGGTCAGGTAGCGGAAGCTTCCCCGTCGCAGAGCGAGGTTCAGCACAGCCAGGGAGGCCATGATGGTCACGAAGGACCAGGGGTTCACGAACCCCGCCACGCCGAAGCCCGATGTAGCATACAGGTAGAGCAGACAGTAATCGAGGGACTCGCTGATGACCAGAAACAGCCGGAACAACACGCCCGCCAAGGTCACATCACCTCAGGCGCCCTTCATCTCGACCCTGATGCCGTCATCGGTCAGGGCCTCTGCGGAGCTTTCCCGGCGGATCGATAAGACCGTCGTCCCCCAGGGCATGAGGCGTGCCTCCTGCCGCAAGAACTCGCCGTAAGTAAGCGCTGCGGGCAGCTGTGCCCGAGCGAGCGATTCCAGGACCAGCCGCACCTGGGACGGCCCCGACCCCACGGGGACCGAAACGGGCCCCGGCCTGCCCGACTGGGAGACGTTCGACACCAGCCCGAAGGGGATCTTCCGCCGGTCAGCCCACACTGCCAGCGTCGCCGCCAAAGACAGGGCCTTTTCCAGGGGAGGCCCCGGAGCGTCGAAGCTGTCACCGTCCAGGGTGATGCAGAGCCTCAGGTCCGCCGTGTGCTCCAGCACCTTGGCCAAAAGCTTCCCGTGCCGGGCGCTGGCCTTCCAGTGGATCCGCCGGGCCGGCGTGTCCGGCGTGTAGTCCCGCAGGCTCGACACCCAGGTCGGGTCGGGCATGAAGGGCCTGTCGGAGCGGATATCGCCCATGAGGTAGTGCTGGGCGAGCTCCCGGTCGTCCATGTCAAGAAGCGCCGGGTACACCAGAACCTCCGTGACACCGCCAAAGGGTTTCTCCCTGTGAAAAAGACCGAGAAGGTCCTTTGAATTCACCCGTCCCGGGGGGATTTGGTAGCAGCCCCGCGACATGCCCCTGACGCGACAGGTCACGAGATCCTCGCCGTATTTGCCCAGAAAAACCACACTGCGCCCGGAAGGGTCTTGAGGCCTGTTTCCGATGGGCGTAACCTCAAGCCCCTTGGGGAAGGGCTGCCAAAGATCCAGCGCCACCGGCAGGCGCTTGTCGTTTCGGATACGGATCGAAAAAGACGCCTCGTCACCGGGAAAAAGCCGCAGGGGATGTGCCTCGCGGCTCAAAAAAAGACTGCGGAGACCGTAATCGGCCCACAGTCTGCATGAAAGGAAAATCAGCAGCATGGCCATCAGGAAAGAGGCCGGAAGGTAGAGCCCCCGGGCCAGAAGCAGCACCACGCCGACGGCGGCAAAGACCCGGACGGGAAAGAGGGTATACAGGGATGTGACCGGCGGGACGTCCTGCATGAGCTACTCCCAGCCGTCCTCGACGGGCACGGGCACCTGCGAGAGGATTTCGTCCACCACGTCGCCTCCCGTGTTGCCGCGGTAGCGCTCCTCCCGGTGCAGCAAAAGCCGGTGGGACAAAACGAAGGGCGCCAGATGCTTCACGTCGTCGGGGATCACGTAGGCCCTCCCCCGGATAAAGGCCAGCGCCTTTGCCGACTTGAACAGGGCCAAAGACCCCCGGGGGCTCGCCCCCAACTCGACGGCCGGGTGTTCCCGCGAGGCCCGGACCAGGCCGATCATGTAGGCCCGTAGGGATGGGTGGACAAAGACCTCGGCCGCCTCCTTTTGCCAAAAGAGGATATCCTCTTCGGCCACCACGCTTTCAAGCCCGGAAAGGGCCGACTCCTTCCCGTGGGCCAGGATGATCTCTTCTTCCTCCTCGGCGGTGGGGTAGCCCATGTCCACCTTCAGCAGGAACCGGTCCAGCTGGGCTTCCGGCAGGGGGAAGGTTCCCTCCATCTCGATGGGGTTTTGCGTGGCCATCACCATGAAAGGCGCCGGCAGGGGAAAGGTCTGGCCGTCCACCGTGGCCTGACGTTCCTCCATGGACTCCAGCAGGCTCGACTGGGTCCGGGGCACCGCCCGGTTGATCTCGTCCACCAGGAGGATGTTGGTCATCACAGGGCCCGGGCGGAAGACGAACTCCCCGTCCTTTTTGTCGTAGGTGAAAAAGCCCGTCACGTCCGTGGGCATCAGGTCGGGCGTGCACTGCAGCCGCCGGAACCCCAAATGGCACGACGCCGCGATGGCCCGGGCCATCAGGGTCTTTCCCACCCCCGGAACGTCTTCTATCAGGATGTGCCCCCGGGCGATGAGCCCCACCAGCATGAGGTCCAGCACCTCATGCTTTCCGATCACCACCCGTGACACGTTTTTCTTCAACCGCAACAATTGGCTTGGCATGGCAGAACCTCCAGAGAAAAACAAGGTTTTCGATAAAATGACGAGAAAGAAAGCATGACTGCAACAGGATTTTCGCAGGGCGCAGGAAAAGGATAAAATCTTTGCTTGCTGTTTTGAAAAAATAATAGTAGGTGATTTCGGATCGTTATTTGCTAGGCCAATTCTTTTCAATACCCTCGACCATAATTTCTAAAAGTTGGTTCCATGTAATGTCATATTTCTCGCAGAGTTGCAGTTTGTATCTTTTGTGCAAAGTATCTTCATATTCAATTTGCCGCATAAGCTGTGCTGTTGCATTCTCGTTAGAGTACTTTGGATCCGAAGGTTCAAGTGAAGGGTATTTCGCTTCTGCTTCTTTTACAGCGCGGCGTTCAATTGGTGTGATTAGTGCATAAATTTCTCTGCGCGTTGATTCTGGTATACCGGAACGCATAGTTGGCTTGGAAAGAACGTCATTGATCGCAGCTTCTTTATATGTAATCTCTGGAGTATTATTTTCACCAATTTTGCTAAGCATGGCGATCCAATTTGCTGTACTGGATTCGTAGTGTGCTTTAGTTGGGTAAAGGTATATAAAAATGTGTGAAGGTTTACCTCCGTGTTGCTTTGAACCTTTTTCATTATCTGCTATAGAGTACAGATCCCAAAGGTTTTTTCGCAGAGCATGTTTCGTGATTTCTTTACCGGCTATGGCGTAAAGTGAAACCTGAGTTTTAATGGTTGATTCGGAAACAATACGATCGATGAGCTTATATTCTTGTCTTGAATAGCTTGATTGTTCAGTAGAATCTGTCCCGATTGAAGGATCGAAAATGAGAAAGTAAGTTACCAAGCAGATAAACGATACAGCCCCTAAAATGATAAATAGTTCTAATTTTCGAGATTTCTTTGAACCCATTCTATCCACCCTCTTTAAAATTATTGGTTAAGGATGCGATGAAATGCGAGAATAGAATCGAAAGCTTTAGATGATACGAAAAGAATATAGAAAAGGGTCAATCTCGCTTATTTTGAAAAAGAAAGGCTCAGTTCTTACTGAAATATTCTTAAAAATTATATTTCTTTTCCGATTAGAGAATAATTCTATCCAAAGAAGCTGTTTTGAACGTAATTGAATCTGCTTTTCAATCTATTGCCAGTTTTGAAAATTAATTGATAGTTTGTACAATGACTATAGCATGTAAGGATTATGCGTTATTTACCTTTGAAAGGAAAGAATCTCAATCTCCCGAAACGAAAAGAGGGTGAAAATGCCAAGGCTTGAAGACATCACCCGCGGGGCGGTTGTGAATGGCGTCCTGTCCGGAAACGAAGTGACAGTAGTAGATGTGCGGTGGATCGGTTCAAGCGCAATAGAACTGACGTTCAAAGATGCCCAGGGCAATCTTGGAAGCCAACTGCTTTACAGGGACAATGAACCAAGTCTTGAAATCATGGCCGAAGGCCTCCCTTGGAGTTTCACTGGTGACGGGAATCTTTTCCGCTTGGCCAGTGAGGCTTACAGAATCCAGTTAGCCTATCTTTTCGACCCCCTTTTAGCTGTTCACACCTCGCTTGTTGAACCTCTCCCGCACCAGATTACAGCGGTCTACGAAAAAATGATTCCAAGACATCCACTCAGATATCTTCTTGCTGATGACCCCGGCTCAGGCAAGACTATTATGACGGGTCTTTTGATCAAAGAACTTATCGCTCGCGGTGACCTCAAGCGATGCCTTATCGTTTCACCGGGAAACCTCGTTGAACAATGGCAGGATGAACTTTCCAGTCGTTTTCACCTTCCCTTCCAGATCATGACGAATGACTCCCTCGAATCCTGTTGGAGCGGCAACTGGTTTCAGGAAAACGACCTCGCCATCTGTCGCTTGGACAAGCTCAGTCGCAACGAAGATATCCAGGAAAAGCTCAAGTCCACCGACTGGGATCTCATTGTCTGCGACGAGGCGCACAAGATGAGCGCCCACTTTTTCGGTGGGGAAATCAAATACACCAAGCGTCACAAACTCGGACAACTGCTTTCCTCCCTGACACGGCACTTTCTTTTGCTGACAGCAACACCGCACAACGGCAAGGAAGAAGATTTCCAGCTTTTCATGTCGCTACTGGACGGGGATCGCTTCGAGGGACGATTTCGTGACGATGTTCACACCACAGACGTTTCAGACCTCATGCGCCGGATGGTTAAAGAAGAACTCGTTCGTTTCGATGGGACGCCGCTGTTCCCTGAAAGGATAGCTCACACCGTACCTTATCGTCTTTCGGACGAAGAAGCGGTTCTTTACAGAGAAGTAACAGAATATGTCCGTGAAGAGTTCAACCGTGCAGATGCCCTGGAAAACGACGGCAGGAAAGGAACCGTCGGTTTCGCACTGACCATTCTGCAGCGGCGGCTTGCCTCTTCCCCTGAGGCGATTTATAAATCCCTTCAGCGAAGACGGGAACGCCTTGAAAGCCGCTTGAGAGAAGAAAGGCTTTTGGCCAGAGGCGAACAGGCCAGAAGGACCGAAGATTTACAGCCCGTCCCATCCTTTTCAGCCCCTGAAGATTGGGAAGATTTCGAGGATTCTCCAGATGCAGAAGTGGAGACCTATGAAGAAGAGATCGTCGAAAGAGCCTCGGCGGCGAGGACAATCGCCGAGCTCGAAGCTGAGATTGAGATTCTCAAAAGGCTCGAGACCTCAGCCTTGAGGGTTCGGCAATCTGGTCGGGACAAGAAATGGGAAGAACTTTCAAGCCTTCTCCAGACCTGTAGCGAGATGTTTGACCCCGAAGGGAAACGGCGCAAGCTGATAGTCTTCACAGAACACAAGGATACGTTGTATTACCTTACCGGGAAAATTCGTTCCCTTTTGGGTAAAGAAGAGTCAGTCGTTACCATTCACGGTGGAATGGGACGGGAGCAGCGAAAAAAGGCCGAACAGTCCTTTACGCAGGACAAGGAAGTGCTCGTGCTTGTGGCCACAGATGCGGCAGGAGAGGGTATCAACCTCCAGCGGGCAAACCTCATGGTGAACTATGACTTGCCTTGGAACCCAAACAGGCTTGAGCAGCGTTTCGGGCGTATTCACAGGATCGGCCAGACCGAGGTTTGCCATCTTTGGAACCTCGTTGCGAATGAAACACGGGAGGGTGACGTCTACGAAAAGCTCCTCAAAAAAATAGAACAGGAACGTCTCTCTCTGGGGGGGCGTGTCTTCGACGTCCTGGGCAGGGTACATTTCGAGGACAGGCCCCTTCGTGACCTTCTCATTGAATCCATACGGTATGGAGACAGTCCGGAGGTCCGTGATCGTCTCTATCAGGTTATTGACACGGCCCTTGATAAAGAACACCTGCAAGAGCTTCTGGAAGACGATGCCCTGGCAACAGATTCGATGGATACCAGCCAGGTCAGGAGAATACGAGCCGATATGGAACGAGCTGAAGCCAGGAGGCTCCAGCCACATTTCATCGAATCGTTCTTCATTGATGCCTTCCAGCTTCTAGGTGGAGGGGTCCGGGAGAGGGAGAAAAGGCGCTACGAAATAACCAGAGTTCCCGCTGAACTCAGAAGAAGGGACAGAATCACCGGAACCCGAGAGCCCCTGCTGAAAAGCTATGAACGGATAACCTTTGAAAAGGACCTCGTGAATGTTCAAGGAAAGCCGACTGCGGCATTTGTTTGCCCTGGCCATCCGCTTCTTGATACCACGATTGACCTTATTCTCGAGAGATACCGGGACTTGCTCAAACTCGGTGCGGTCCTTGTAGATGAAGAGGATTTTCCGGGCGAACCCAGAGCCCTGGTTTTCCTCAAGCATTCCATACAGGACGAGCGCAGGGATGAATCCGGAAGAAGGAACATCATTTCAAGGCAGTTGCAATTTGTCGAACTTGATATGCATGGCAATGCAAAAAATGCTGGATATGCACCCTATCTGGATTATCGAGCGCCAGAGCCTGATGAAATGCCCTCTGTGGAGAAAATTCTCGAAGACCTTCCCTGGCAGCGGACGGAGCTTGAAGGGAAGGTTTTGGATTATGCAGTCAGCCATATTGTCCCCAAACATCTGGAAGAAATCCGTTCTACCAGGGAAGCACTGATCAAAAAAGTGGGAGCCGCCGTCAAAGACCGGCTGACGAAAGAAATCACGCATTGGGACAGCATGGCCCAGAAGCTCAAGGAAGAAGAGAGAGCGGGCAAGCGGAACGCCAGGATGAATTCCGAGCTTGCCCGGCGACGGTCGGAGGAATTAACGAACCGTTTGCAAAATCGCCTTGCGGACCTCGAGCAGGAACGAAAAATATCTGCAGTGCCACCAGTTGTCATTGGAGCAGCTCTCGTTGTCCCTGCCAGGATGCTACAGAAAGACGACATACTAGAGGAGGCCGAAACAGGGCTCTTTGGAAAAGACCGGAAACTCATTGAGTCTCTGGCCATGGAAGCCGTCATGAAAGTTGAGCAAAAACTTGGATACGAGCCAAAAGATGTGAGCTCCCAAAATCTTGGCTACGACATAGAATCTTCAATTCCCGGAACAGGAAAACTCAGATTTATTGAGGTGAAAGGACGTACCGCAGGTGCCTCATCCGTCACGGTGACGAAAAACGAGATACTGACGGCATTGAACAAGCCCGAGGATTTCATTCTGGCCCTTGTGGAAGTGGATGGGGAGCAAACCGTTCCGCACTACATACGTCAACCTTTTGGAAGAGAGCCGGATTTTGGGGTAACCAGTGTGAATTATCAGATCACTGAACTTCTCGAGAACGAGGTGCCTTTTACGTAAAAACTTGAGCAAATGGGCTATATCCAGCTGAAGCGTTAAAAAAAGAAGTGACGTTGTGAAGTCTTATTGGTCTCGTGCAATGGGGAAGGGGTTTTGAAAGTGAAAAAGAAACTTATCGAAGTTGCCATGCCGTTGGAAGCCATTAACCGGGCATCGGCCAGGGAAAAATCAATTCGCCATGGTCACCCGAGCACCTTGCACCTCTGGTGGGCAAGGCGCCCTTTGGCCGCGGCGAGGGCCGTTATCTTCGCACAGATGGTTGATGATCCTTCTTCACATCCAGAGCTTTTCCCGACAGAGGAGGAACAACAAAAAGAACGACAGCGCTTGATGGATCTTATCGGAAAGATTGTGCTCGAAAAAGATCCAAGAACTGGAGAAACGAAAGAGCGTGTTGACGGGCTTGTGGCTTGGGAGAATACAAATAACGAAGAGCTACTTCAGCAGGCCCGAGAGGAGATCTGGAAAAGTTGGAAACGCACCTGTGAGGAAAACAAAGATCACCCGCAAGCAGGGGATCTGTTTAACCCCGAAAAGCTGCCGGCCTTCCATGACCCTTTCGCGGGGGGCGGTTCGCTACCGCTTGAAGCGCAGCGGCTTGGCCTTGAAGCCTACGCAAGTGACCTCAATCCCGTTGCCGTTCTCATAAACAAGGCAATGATAGAAATTCCTCCAAAGTTTGCAGGAAAACCTCCCGTCAACCCCGAGGCCCGAAAAGACAAGAACCTCTTTCAAAAGGAATGGAAGGGTGCTCAAGGGTTGGCAGAAGATGTGAGATATTACGGAAAATGGATGCGCGATGAGGCAGAAAAGCGGATTGGCCACCTTTACCCCAAGGTGGAAGTGACTGAAGAAATGGCCAGAGAGCGGCCTGATCTCAAAAAGTATGTAGGGAGAAAGCTCACAGTGATTGCCTGGATCTGGGCACGAACAGTGAAAAGTCCCAATCCTGCTTATGCTGATGTAGATGTTCCGTTGGCATCTACCTTTATGCTTTCAACTAAAAAAGGAAAGGAAGCATATGTTGAGCCTGTGATAGAAGATGGAAGTAGCTATCGTTTTGAGGTGAAAATCGGCAAACCAAATGATATTGAATCAGCAAGACTTGGTACAACAGCAGGAAAGCGAAAAGCTTTTCGTTGTTTGATGTCTGATGTTCCCGTAACTTATAAACACATCCGGGAGAACGGGAAATCAGGTCAAATGGGAGCTAAGTTAATGGCAGTGGTGGCTGAGGGTGAACGTGAACGCCTTTATTTTACGCCTTCGCAAGAGCAAGAGGATATTGCAGGCAAAGTAAAACCCGAATGGGTTCCGGATATGAAACTTCCTGAAAACCCTCGCGATTTTAAGACACCCAACTATGGCCTCAATACTTTCGGAGATCTTTTTACTCCACGACAGTTGGTAGCACTTACAACGTTTTCTGACCTTGTCGCGGAAGCGAGAGAAAAAATATACAGCGATGCAAAAGAAGCTGGTTTTCCAAGTGATGATAAGCCGCTCAAAGATGGAGGAACTGGTGCATTAGCCTATGCAGAGGCAGTAGCTGTATATTTGGCGTTTGCTGTATCGAAGATGACAAATATAGGCTCGTCTATTGCTTCATGGATGAGTGATCGTGGCGCGTTTCGGGAAACCTTTGCCCGGCAAGCAATCCCTATGGTGTGGGATTTTGCAGAGGCGAACACTTTTTCAGACATAGGGGGAAGTTTTGTTAGTGCAATAGATAAAGGTTCTATGGCTCTTAAAGCATTCCCAGCGATTTTACTCGCACAAGTTTTACAAGAAGATGCTTCAAATCAGTCCCTCAGCCGTAATAAAATTGTCTCAACTGATCCACCCTACTATGACAACATCGGCTATGCGGATCTGTCGGACTTTTTCTATGTCTGGTTGCGACGCTCTCTTCAATCAGTGTTCCCTAACCTTTTTGCCACTCTCGCTGTTCCTAAGGTTGAAGAATTGGTTGCCACGCCCTATAGGCATGGTAGCAAAAAAAAGGCGGAGGCTTTCTTCCTGGATGGCATGACGCAAGCGATGCATCGGCTGGCGGAGGAGTCGCATCCGGCTTTTCCAGTCACCATCTACTACGCCTTCAAGCAGTCCGAGAGCGATGATATCCAAGGTACTACAAACACAGGCTGGGACACGTTCCTGGAAGGGGTTATTGATGCAGGATTTGCCATAAGCGGGACCTGGCCCATACGCACAGAGGGGGCCGGGCGTATGATTGCTTTGGGAACCAATGCTCTAGCTTCAAGCATTATTATTGTTTGCCGAAAACGTGACCAAAGTTCGAATATTGCTACTCGCCGGGATTTTTTGAAAGCCATAAAAGAAGAGTTGCCCCGCGCTTTGAAGAACCTTCAGCGGGGAAACATCGCACCTGTTGACTTGGCCCAAGCTGCAATAGGCCCTGGAATGGAGATCTTCACGCGTTACGCAAAGGTTCTTGAATCTGATGGTTCTGCCATGTCTGTGCGGACCGCATTGACCCTCATCAACCAAACACTGGATGAAGTGCTTGCAGAGCAGGAAGGCGAGTTCGACGCTGACACTCGGTGGGCATTGTCTTGGTTCGAACAGTTCGGGATGAATGAAGGGCCTTTTGGAGAAGCCGATGTCCTCTCGCGGGCAAAGAATACATCAGTCAACGGGTTGGAGCAGGCTGGCATTGTAAAAGCTGGTAGTGGTAAAGTGCGCCTTTTGAGCCGCAAGGAACTTTCCCAAGAATGGGACCCTGTTTCGGATAAGCGGCTCACCGTTTGGGAAGTTACCCAGCACCTGATCCGAACCCTTGAAGAAAAGGGCGAAATAGGAGTTGCCGAGCTGGTGTCGAAGCTTGGAGGCATCGGAGAAACCGCAAAAGACCTCGCCTACAGGCTATTTACCTTGTGTGAAAGAAAGGGCTGGGCGAAAGAAGCCCTTGCCTACAACAGCCTTGCTGTCGCATGGCCTGAAATATCGCGGCTGGCCTTTTCGACGAGTCGTGATGAAAAACCTGAGCAGGGGAACCTTTTCTAGAAGGGCTGGTGGAAAAGAATGGCGAAGACAAACCGGGAGCGCGTCCAGGAGGGTTTGCTCCTTCTCGCAAAAGGTTTGAAACCCTTCATTGAGCGTGAAATGAAATCCGTTTACAAGGACCGCTGGCAGGAAGAAGCCGAAAAATCGCTGTTTCAAATCATTGATTCCGTAAAAGAGATAAATTGGGACGACCCTTATCCAGCCCTTCTTATCATGTGGGATCACTGGAACCACGTATTCAAGAACACCCTTGGTCATCCTGAACGGAGCCTTGTCAGTGAACTGCGGGATACCAGAAACCGTTGGGCCCACATGGAACCTTTTAGTTCCGACGATGCCTACCGTGCCCTCGACAGCATTGGCAGACTCCTTTCCGCAGTTTCAGCGTCTGAAACCGGTGACATTGAAAAGCAGAAGATGGAACTGCTCAGGGTCAGATTCGATGAACAAAGACGAAACGTCGAAAGAAGGAGCCAGTTGAGCCTGGTTGAAGGCCAGCCCGCAGGGAATCTCAAGCCCTGGCGGGAAATCATAACCCCCCATCCGGACGTGGCTTCAGGGAAGTACCAGCAAGCAGAATTTGCCGCCGACCTCTGGCAGGTCTATCTCCAGGAAGGTTCCGACGAATATCGTGATCCTTCCGAATTTTACCGGAGGACCTTTTTAACCGAAGGTCTTACGGACCTTTTGAAAAACGCCCTCAATCGATTGAGTGGACAGGGTGGAGATCCCGTCGTGGAACTCCAGACAAATTTCGGCGGTGGGAAAACGCACTCCATGTTGGCCTTGTATCATCTCTTTTCGGGGGCGGCGACGAGCGAATTGCAAGGAGTCGAAGACATTCTTTCCAAAAGCGATGTACCGGAGGTCCCTGAAAATGTGCACAGGGCTGTCTTCGTGGGGACCAAGATTCCGCCTGGAAAGGTCCACAGGAAGCCCGACGGAACGGAAGTTCGGACCATGTGGGGAGAAATAGCCTGGCAGCTTGGCGGACGTGAAGGGTACGAATTCGTTCGAGAAGCCGACGAAACAGCCACCAATCCCGGTGACGCGATGAGAGAACTTTTCGACCACTATTCTCCTTGCCTCATACTCATTGACGAATGGGTTGCCTACGCCAGACAGCTCCACGACGACATGGTCTTACCCGCAGGAACCTTCAGTACCCAGTTCACCTTTGCCCAGGCTTTGGCTGAATCCGTGAAAGCCTCTCGAAACACACTTCTCGTTGTTAGCATACCCGCTTCTGACAGCATGACGGGGCGGGCCGAAGAAGAATCGGTATCAGATATCGAAGTCGGAGGGCAGCGGGGTAGGGAGGCCCTGGAACGTCTGAAAAACGTAATCGGCCGTGTGGAATCATCCTGGCGGCCTGCCAGCCAGGACGAAGGGTTTGAGATCGTCAGAAGGCGTCTCTTTCAGCCCATTCAAGACCCCTCCCTTTATGCAGCCCGAGATTACGTGGTAAGGGCTTTTTCGGAGTGGTATAGATCACAGCACCAGGATTTCCCAAGCATATGCAGGGAAGCCTCTTACGAGCGGCGGATGAAGGCCGCATACCCCATTCACCCGGAACTGTTCGAACGCCTTTACAATGACTGGTCGACACTGGAGAAATTCCAGAGGACGCGAGGCGTGTTGCGGCTCATGGCCTCGGTCATACACAGCCTTTGGGAGCGTGGCGATTCGAACCTGTTGATCATGCCGGCCACGATTCCCATTGATGATTCGAGAGTCCAGTTTGAGTTGACGCGATATCTCGAGGAAGGTTGGGTTCCGGTTATTGAAAAAGATGTTGACGGTCCCCATTCTCTGCCTCTTGCTCTGGATCGGGAGAATCCCAGTCTGGGCAAGTACTCCGCTTGCCGGAGGGTTGCCAGGACTATTTACGTGGGTTCAGCGCCTGTGCAACATGTTTCGAACAAGGGCATAGATGACCGGCAGGTTCGTTTGGGTTCCGTACAGCCTGGAGAACAGCCGGCAACATTCGGTGATGCCCTTCGCAGATTGACCGACAAGGCAACCTATCTGTATGTCGATGGGAGCAGGTACTGGTATTCAACCCAGCCCACGGTTACGCGGCTTGCTGAGGACCGGGCAGCTCAGATAAGGGATGCGGATGTTTTGGAGGAAATCAGGCAAAGAGTACGGACACACAGCCGGAGTCGTGGAGACTTCTCCAAGGTCCACAGCTGTGTATCATCCGGAGACGTTCCTGATGAGAAAGAAGCGCGTCTTGTTGTCCTTGATCCTGAGTTTACGCATACAAACAATGGTACTGAGGATTCTGGAGCCCTCAATGAAGCGGAAAAAATTTTCGAAAACAGAGGGACCAGTCCGCGTATCTACCGGAATACTCTTGTTTTCCTCGCAGCGGACAAAAACCGAATGAACGAATTGAAACAGGCCGTCAGGCTCTTTTTGGCATGGGATTCCATCTGGAAGGAAAAGGAAGAGCTGAACCTCGATTATTTTCAGACCCAAATGGCTGAAAACAAAAAAACTACAGCGAACAATACTGTCGAGGCAAGAATCCCGGAGACATATCAATGGGTTCTCGTGCCAACCCAGCCGAACGCAAAGGGAGCCGTCGAGTGGCTGAAATATCGACAGCAGGGGCATGATGCCCTGGCTGTAAGGGTTTCGAAGAAACTGAAGACAGAGGAACTGCTTATTTCAGAATACAGCGGTACCAGACTTCGGCTTGAGCTTGACAGAATACCCTTGTGGCGGGACAACCACGTGCGAATCATACAGCTTTTGGAAGACTTTGCAACGTTCCTTTACTTGCCCCGGTTGAAAAACGAGAACGTGCTTTTAGACGCGATTCGAAGCGGAGTGTCAAGCCTCCAATGGGAAAGTGAAGGATTTGCCTATGCTGAAGGGTTTGACGAAACGATGGGCAAATATAGAGGACTCGTGGCAGGTAAAAATGCACGTGTCGTAGTGGATAGTGAAAGCCTCCTCGTGAAACCTGAGGTGGCATTGAAACAGATTGAAGCGGAAACAGAGCATTCAACAGGAGGAAAGGAAGTGGTTAGTGGCGGAGAAGGCACGAAACCTGAAATTCCTGTCGGTGGGCCTCACGAAAAAGAAGAAAAAACCGTCAAAAGATTCTATGGGACTGTGAAACTCAAACCCTTGGGTGTCGGCAGCCAGGCTGGGAAAATCAGCGAGGAAATCATTCAGCACATCGAGGCACTACCGCAAGCCGATGTCGAGATCCTGCTTGAAATCCAGGCAAACGTTCCCGAAGGAGTCCCGGAAAACGTCGTTCGGATTGTCTCAGAGAATTGCCGAACCCTTCAATTTGATGACTTCAGTTTTGAGGAGGAATAATTCCTTTAAAAAATAAAAAAGAAGAAACAATTTAGTAAACCTTTGCGATTTTTTATTTGGTGTTTGGTCAAGATTTCGGGGTATGAACTGATATTAATATTTAGATATTTCCGATGATACAGCAATAGACTCTTTAAGACATTTCTTTTAAAAATAAAATCCTTTTCTTGATAGCTGAAAAAACAGATGCTGTACTTCAGGAACTCATCGAAGAATAATTTCGCACCGAGTATTAGATGGACCTGACGGAATTCGAGAAAGCGAAGGCGAAACAGAAAAGTTGCTCAAAGAAAAAGCTAGACACCGTGGCTCAATGTGAGGTTGTGGCAGTAAATATGTAACAGGGGTCTAAATTTACATCAGTTCGTTGACTTGATTTACTAAGCAAAGCTTAAATGTATGATTGTCATCATCCCCAGTAATTGTTAATATATGCTATATATTAATCAGAAGCAAAAGGAGGATAAAAATGTCTAACGTATGCTTTTTTAGTTTTACGGAAGCCGATCGTGAAGTCGTTCTGACCATCAAAGGACGGGCTGTTAACCCGAAATATCCAAATTTAAACTTTCGAGTGAAGGATCTGCTTAAACGATGGGAAACCGACGATGTTGGTGTGATACGCCAAGCCATCTCAAAGGCTATGAGTGGAACATCGCGCACAATCGTTTTTGTTGGTGAAAACACTCATAGGAGTCGGTGGGTGCGTGAAGAAGTAGAGATGACTCTAGAGAACCATAAGACGGTCTATGCCATTCGATTAAAAGGGACAAATGGACTCAAGCCAAAAGCTTTAGGCGATAACGATATTTACCTTTATAGCTGGAGCGAGGAAAGGCTTCAGGAGCTTGCAACAAAGTAAAGGAGAAAAAATGCGACCTTACTGTTTCGTGTTGATGCCGTTCGAAAAAAAAATGGACGAAAACGGGCGCGTTGTCGATTTTGACGCGGTATACGAAGAGTTGATTGCACCTGCAATAAGGGAGGCGAAATTAGAACCCATAAGGGCGGATGAAGAGATCATAGGGGGCATAATACAAAAACCGATGTTCGAGCGACTTATGATGTGTGACTACGCGGTAGCTGACCTCACAACTGCAAATCCTAACGTTTTTTACGAGTTAGGCATAAGACATGGTGTGAGGCCCTATAGTACAGTGTTGATTGCGGGAAAAGGCATGCGTCTGCCATTTGATGTTTCTCCATTAAGGGCCATTCTTTACGAAGTGAATTTATGTGGGCATCCAAAGAATTCTGTTAAGTTTTGTCAACAACTAACTGAAAGGCTTGAAGAATGTCGTAATCCCGCTGAGGACAGTCCGTTGTATCAATTAGTAACGGATGTGCCGCGACCCAACCTGCGAAGCCTAAAAACAGATGTTTTCCGAGAAATGGTTGAGTATTCAAAAACAATGAAGGAACGTTTAAGGCAGGCCCGTGAACAAGGTAGTGATGCAATTAAGCGAGTAGAAAAAGAAATTAAGGTGATCGATGCTGATCCAGCCATTGTTATCGACTTGTTTCTATCCTATAGAGCAGTCAAAGACTGGCAAAACATGGTTAATCTGGTTGATGAAATGAGTCCACTCCTTAAACAAACTATTTTTGTCCAAGAGCAGCTAGGTTTCGCCTTAAATAGGCAAGGATGCCACAAAAAGGCGGAGACTGTGCTAAGAGAAATCATCAATAACCATGGCGCTAGCAGCGAAACCAACGGTATTCTGGGACGAGTATATAAAGATCAATGGATGAAGGAGAAAGCGATTCAAAGTTCGGCAGCAGGCGCCTTTTTAGAAAAAGCTATTGAAGCCTATGTGCAGGGGTTTGAATCTGATTGGAGAGATTATTATCCAGGTATCAACGCTGTAACGCTGATGGAGTGCTCGGATCCTCCTGATCCAAAACGAGAAGAACTAATTCCAGTGGTTGCTTATTCAGTGAAGAGGCGCTTGTCTAGCAAAGACCCTGATTATTGGGATCATGCATCGGAGCTGGAAATATACATTTTGTCGAACCAGCCCGGAAAGGCCAAGGATAGTTTGGGAAGAGCTATAACCTCGATTCGAGAAAAGTGGGAGCCAGAAACAACGGTGAACAATATTAGAATGATACGAGAGGCGCGTGAACGTAGAAGTATGGAATGCGATTGGATTATTGAAATTGAAAATGAGCTGCAGCAGGCTATGTTTTGAAGTATTCATTACACAGCCCCGCAAATGCCATTTCGCAGACAATCATATCGCTTATGGTTGATGCCAAAAGTTAGAAAAAATAGTAAAAGGAGGAGATTCAATGAGTCATAAATGCTTTATTTCCTGCCATTCGGCAGCTAAGAAGGCAGTATATGAGTTCTGTAATAAGTTCAGTGGAAGTTTTATTCGGCGTGGTATGAAAATGTGCAAACGCTAACATAAAACTGAGCCAAAAATGGCGGTAGTGCTCACGTAAAAGTGAGCCACCTCAACCGAAATTCCTCCTATCATGCAATCAGGACAAGACGCATGAGAGAGGAGGAACAAGGATGGTGGTTAGGGTGGACCGGTAAAAGCGTATCAGGAAAATGGCGGCAGATTCGTTTTGAACCAAGTATTCGTAGGCCTTGAGATAGATGACGCCATCTTGTTCCGGTGTCAGGGTTTAAGCAGTTACCTGCAAAAACTGGGATGGTTGAAACAAAAGATGCTCAATAATTTGTTGACTACTGGGAACTGATGCACCTGGATAAGCAGCGAACAGCAATGTAGAAGAATTATTGGATCGATCCCGCATTTGCCCTAGCTATTGGTCCAGTGAATAGGAGTAGTCTGATTTGAGCATGAAAAAACTTTTAGACTTTTTCAAGAAGATAGGCGCAAAAGGCAATGAAGGCTCAAATTTGCCGAACGGAAGTTTTTCGACCTCTCCATATTTGGACTCCAACGAAATACTAATCCGCGATCGTCTTTTGGGTCTGGGACTGGAAATATTCCATGCTCAAAAAGAGTTGAACGCCTTTACAAAAGTTCCTGAAGCGGATGAACTGCTTAACGATATTGATGAACATCCCCATTTTTTCGTTCTTGCCTGCATCATGGACAGGCAGATCAAGGCGGAGCGGGCATGGTTGATTCCATATCGTATCCATAAGAAAATCGGAGATTATTCATTTCAAGCTCTTTCAGATCTTCCTCTTTCGGAAATCCACAGGTTAATGTCCGAACCGGAGGCTCTCCATCGTTTCGTGGACATAATGAGCGGGCTGTTTTATTCAGGGATCAGTCGAATCAGAGATGTTTATGCCGGCGATGCTTCCCTGATATGGAAGGGGAAACCGTCAAGTGCGGAAGTGATTTATCGGTTTCTTGAGTTCGATGGGATCGGACCCAAAATAGCAAGTATGGCGGCAAACAGTCTGGCCCGAGAGTTCAAGGTCCCCTTTGCTGATTATTATTCCATAGACATTTCTGCAGATGTTCATGTCAAGAGGGTCTTCGCACGATTGGGTTTTTGCAATCCAGACCCGACTGTAGAGCAAGTTGTTTATAAAGCAAGAGCTCTCTACCCACAGTTCCCGGGTATTTTTGATTTCTCCTGCTGGGAAATCGGGCGAAAGTGGTGCAAGCCGAAGAAGCCACTTTGTAACGAATGCAATATGAGGGATATTTGCCCATCGGCAAGCAACGCTCAATTTATACATTAACAAATTACAGGAGAGGATAAAATATGACGTTTCCTTTCGAGAAGATCCACCATATCTGCATCGCCGTCCATGATATCGACGCGAAGGTAAGGTATTTTGAATCGATCGGCATAGGGCCCTGGAGGGAATATCCACCCTTGTCGGAGTACACGGAAATAGATGTGCCCGATTACGAAGGGTTTCGGGCACTAAGGTTTGTTCAGGCGAACGTAGGGGATGTGGAGATCCAGCTTGTCGAGCCTTCGCCTGATCATGACACGCCGCAGAAGAGGTTTCTTGAGGAACATGGCGAAGGCGTCTATCACATCGGGTTCGTCGTGGATGATGTGAACGAGGGCGAGAAGGTCCTAAAAAAGAAGGGTGTGAAGACAACGAGTCGTGGACGCCGTCCGGACCAAAGCGGCTTCAACTACCTGGATACAAAAGATGGTGCAGGCGTGGTGCTTTTGATCCGAAAATCTGCTTTTGTTCAATCGTCAGAGGGAAATGAGCCTGCTGATTGATGCCGGGTTTTTAGCTTTGACGTCTTGAAACCCCGGAGGTGTTCCGATCATGGTTGTGCCTGAACCGCAGGAACGGCTCGAATTTGAATCTGCAGCCCTTGCGGCGGATTTCCCGCCTGTTTTGAGGGACCGGAACAAGCAGGTGGTTTATTCCATCTGCTGTCCGGAAGGCTGTGTTCACAAGGGCCGGATCCATTATTCACGATGGCCTGCCTTGCCTCTGCCGGAGAGGGTGGATGCGACGGGGGCGCTGGGTCGGGTCGTCCCTCGGGAAGACCTTTACGACTACAAACCGGCGTGGCAGGAAGGCAAATTCCTGGAGTGGCACGTGAACTTCGCCGACCCGCACCTTTTTACGGCCTATGGCACCTCCCTTTTCGCCCAGGACGAGATGCAGGTTGCCGAGCACCCGATCCTCGGCTCCCTGCGGGAGGCCATCCTTTCACGTGGTTTGCCCGCCCTGACGGTGGAGGATGGGTCTCCCACACCTGTTTTGGTCGCCGGCGCTGAGCGCCGGTGTATGGTCAAAACGGACGCGAACCCTGATGAGGGACGACCTTACGGGCTTTACGGGAACAATTTCGGGCGTGCCGACGAAGAAACAGTCAGGAAGGCGGCGGTCCCGATCGAGCCGCCGACGGTGACAAACTTCATCGCCATGGCGGCCCCCAGCGGCGGGTATGGTGCCTACACAAGGAAGGACATGGAATACGTCCTTAAAACGGCCTTCACCGGGTTTACGGCCGCGCGACTTGAAACAAAACGCCTTGCCGGCGCGTATGCCGCCGTGGTGGTCCATACAGGATTCTGGGGGTGCGGGGCCTTCGGAGGGAACCGGGAACTCATGGCACTGTTGCAGATCCTTGCGGCCGCTATTTCGGGGCTGGATATGCTGGTTTTCCATACCCACAGGCCTGCGGGGACGGAAGTATTCACCAGGGCCGGGCAGAAGGCAGCCGACCTGGCCAAACAGGGCGAAACCGGTTTGGACGAGTTGTTTCAGTATATCGTGGCCATGGGGTACAGGTGGGGTCAAAGCGACGGGAATTGAGAATCGTCGGAGGGTATTTCGCTTTGAGAACAAGCAGGTTTTTAGCGTTTTTTTTTGAGCCTGTGGCTCAGTTTTAGATAGGTATTTGCAGTTTGTCGCAAATCTCAGGACGCGCGACCTCGATATTTTCATCCCCAACAGGGGTAGCCTGCGAGGCAAAAAGAACTTCGTCGAAACTATACGAAAAAGAAGGTGCGGTGTTGCGGAAGATCCTGTTGCCGGGGTCTCGAAATTTTACAGGGAGGATCAGCTGGAGGTCCAGTTTGTTGTTCGAAGTTTAGGAAGCGGAGTAATGGATGTCGTTGAAGTTCCTGGTTTGGGGATCAAAACGGAGGTGCTCAGGTATCTGGATTTGCTTTCTGCAAGAGCCAAAATCCGGATTTCGATGTGCGGATTTCTTGGTCGCACCTACGAAAGGAAAGAGTGGTTTTGCGATTTTTTCTGGAAAAAAGGATTGTGTAATCCTGGGAATCATATCGTCCTTGCCACTTCGTAGGCACTCCATATGGCATGTTTGATATTGGACGGATTCAAGGCATCCCCAATAACGTATGTTTCCGGGATTTTGTTTTGAATTGCCTCAAAAAGTGTTTTTTCAGCGCAATAGCCTGTTGCCAGAATAACGGAATCCGCAGGTAGAGTGACTCCTTCCTTCAGGTACACAGAACTGGCGCCTATTTCAGCAACTTCGGCACCGGTGTGCTTCTTGACGTTGTATTGTTCGAGGAGTTCCAGAAGCATCATCTTGTTCGGGAGAGGAATATCTCCAAGTTCCATCAGTTGGGGGAGTCTTTCAAGAATCGTGACATGATGACCTTTTTGACTCAGCCAAAGGGCCAATTCACATCCTACAAGGCCGCCGCCTATGATGACTGCCTTGTGGCCAATGGCTTTTTCTTGTAATAGGGCGTTCCTGGCCGTCAGGATATATTCCTGGCCGATATCCAATCCTGGAATTGGCGGCACCACGGGTTTTGATCCTGTCGCGATGAGAACGACATCGGGTCTGGAGGAAAAGACCCCTTGCGATGAGACTGTTTCTCCAAGTCTTATGTCAACCGGCAGTTCTCGAAGCTCTCTTTCATACCAGTCCAGCAACCTTCTGTCGTCTTGCTTGAAATCCGGCCGGGAACCTTCCAGGACATGGCCGCCTAGTGAATCAGTCGCCTCGAAAAGAGTGACTGAATGACCCCGGAGAGCCGAAATCCTTGCAGCTTCCATACCGGCGATGCCTCCGCCGATGATGGAAACCTTTTTTGTCTGAAGCGCCTCTGTGATGGAATACGTTACTTCCCTTCCTGCCCTGGGGTTGACTGCGCAACTCAGAGGTTTGCAACGTGCGATGCGTTTCAGGCAGCCTTCATGGCACCCGATGCAAGGACGAATTGAGTTCGTTCTGTGTGACCTGACTTTCAGAACCCATTCCGGGTCAGCCAGCAGAGGCCTGCCCAGGGAAACTCCGTCGGTCCATCCCTCAACGATTGCTTTTTCTGCCAATTCGGGATTCCCCATTTTCCCGGCTACCAGTACAGGTTTTTCGATGACGTTTTTCAATTCCCGGGTCAGTGGCAAATAACATCCTTCAGGCAGGTACATGGGCGGGTGTGACCAATACCAGGAGTCATACACACCACCGTCGGCGTTAAAGGCGTCATAACCTGCATCTTCCAGCAATTTGGCTATCTGCAGGCCTTGTTCTGTATCCCGGCCGATGTCAACTGCTTCTTCATCAGGAAGGATGCCTTTATGGAGGTCTTTCATGTAGCTTCTTACTCCGTATCTCAACATGACCGGAAAGTCTTCTCCAGCGATGGCCTTTGTCCTCCGTAAGACTTCGATGGGTGCCCTGAGCCGGTTCTCGAGAGATCCGCCGAACTTGTCGTCTCTTTTGTTAAAAAGGGGCATGGCAAACTGATCCAGAAGGTATCCTTCATGAACGGCATGGACTTCTATACCGTCGAAACCACTCTCTCTTGCAATTAAGGCCGCCTCGGCAAATTTCTCTATAAGGAATTCGATTTCTTCTGTTTCCAATTCACGGCAAAGAATTGAAGGATCCCAGAAGTTCGGCACGGGGGATGGTGCTACCGGGGTTTTCAACGCCGTTTTCGGGTGTACGACGCGGCCAAAGCCGAAGGTCATCTGAAGAAAAATCTTGCTCCCGTAAGCATGGATTCTTTCCGTCATTTCGATTGATGACTGGATGAAATGCGTCGGGTTGAAAGTAGGGTTGGGCTGCGAAGGCATGGCGAAAGGCTCAACAACATGTTCAACTTTTGCGCACCCAGTTATGAGTAGGCCGACACCGTTTTTTGCGCGTTCGACAAAATATTCAACTCCTCGTGAGTTGAACCCTCCTTCGGAAGTCACGAGCCCACTCAATCCCATGGGTGCCAGGGAGATCCTGTTTTTTAGCTCGACATTCCCTATTTTCATGGGCTCGAAGAGCAAATTGGTCATAGAGCATCTATCTCCTTCGTGAATTGCCGAGGTAAGAAGAGACAACATCCTGGACCAGGTTGTCATCGGCGATCCAGGGTAAAGTTATCGAATCCCCGCTCTCAAGGTTATGTTGTGCTGCAACTTCCATGGAATGAGGATTCCGCGCCCATGAACGCCTGGCGACGCCCCCCATGACATCCCAGGAAAGTGCGTTTTTGATGATTTCGTCCACTCGTTCGCTCCCGTCAAGCAGCAGGGCATATCCGGAGTGGATGCTCCTGCCGATGCCCACACCGCCACCGTTGTGCAGGGATATGAACGTCAAGCCTCTTGCTGCATCGCCGGCAAAACAGTGGGCTGACATGTCTGCCGTTACATTACTGCCGTCCCTGATATTGGCTGTTTCCCTCGTGGGGCAGTCTGCGCTGCCTGTATCGTGGTGGTCTCTGCCTATCATGATGGGCCCTATTTCGCCGTTTCGAACCATTTCATTGAATTTCAGAGCAATTTTGATCCTGTTGGACGTATCCTGATAAAGCATTCTTGCTTTCGTACCGATGACAAGATTGTTCTCTCCGGCGTGGCGAATCCAGTTGTAGTTATCCCTGTCTTGAGGCCTTCGATCAGGGTCGATACAGCTCATGGCAGCACGGTCGGTCTTTGCGAGGTCTTCATCTTTCCCGCTGAGACAGACCCACCGGAAAGGGCCATAGCCATAATCGAACAACTCGGGGCCGGTAATGGCCTCGATGAAATCGGGAAAGATGAACCCGTCTTTCGCATCTCGGCCGTTTCGCGAAAGCTCTTTCACGCCTGCTTCAAACATGGCTTCCATGATTGAATTGCCGTATTCGAGGAACCAGGCACCCCTGTCGGTCAGAGTCTTTATCAATTCCCATTGATGCCTCAGACTTGTGTCGACGTGTTCTTTGAAAGCGGCAGGGTCATCGTTAAGCATTTCACGGGATTGTTCCGGTGAGAGCCCTTGCGGAATGTAGCCGCCGCTATAAGGGATATGGCAAGAGGTCTGGTCTGATAAGACATGGGGTGTTAATTCCTTTTCGGCGAGTTTTTCCAGGAGATCGACGATATTCCCTCGATAAGCAATCACAAGTGCTTCCTGGTTTTTCAGTGAATCCCGCGCTTTGGTCACAACATGCTCCAAATCGGCGGAAGCCTCGTCGAGCCACCCCTGTTTGAGGCGACGATCTATCATGAAGTCATTTACTTCCGCAATAATAGCGACACATTTTGCTATCTGCGCGGCTTTCGCCTGGGCGCTGCTGATACTGCCGATTCCAGAAGTTGTGTATAAAACGCCTTTTAGATCATCTCCGGTTCCGACTCCTGCTTTCCTGGCGGCATTGAGAAGCATGTTGAAACATCCGTGGATAATGCCCTGAGGTCCAATGAAGAACCAACCTCCTGCTGTCATCTGTCCGTAATTCGTAACACCCATCGACGCGGCGATTTCCCAGTCCCTGAAGTTGTCGTAAGTTCCCACCATAAGTCCGTTCGTGTTAATAACACGGGGGGCGTTGGGTTCCGACTGGAAAATGCCGACAGGGTGTCCCGAATGGATGACAAGAGTCTGGTCGGATTCGAGGATTTCCAGGTACTTCTTGACGAGTCTATACTGCATCCAATTCTGGAAGACCTGCCCTGATTCACCGTAGGTGACCAGCTCGTATGGATACAGTGCAACTTCGAAATCGAGGTTATTGTCAATCATGACTTGAAGCGCCTTTGCTTCGGGACATTTCCCGTTGTACTCGGTGTAAGGCTTACCCGTTATCCGGCCCTGCGGCCTGAAACGGTATGCGTATACCCTTCCGTAGGTAACCAGTTCTTCCATAAATTCCGGTGCGAGCTTGGCATGGAGCGATTCAGGAATGTAGCGGAGTGCGTTTTTCAGGGCGACTTCGGCTTGTTCCGGCGTCAATTTGAACCCTCTACTCGGTGCGCGTCGTATTCCTTTTTGAAAAGGCGGGTATTCGGGAAGGTGCTCGTCGAGACAAACTTTTCTGGCAGGAGAAAAAATGTCATTGCTATTTTTTTCTTTCATCTGCCATTCCTCCTTCCTTTGAGCACAAAACACTACATTTAACCAAAGGTTAGAAGGAAATGGCTCAGTTGAATATCCTCTCAAATCAGGAGAAGTTTCAATGCCTCTAATATAAACAGATTAGCAGGGCGTTCTCAATGCTAAAGCTTCACATAGTTATTCCGAATGGCATATTTGGTTAGCTCAACGGTATTCCTCAGGCCGAGTTTCTTCATGATGTTTTGCCTGTGGCATGCGACTGTGTTGGAGCTTAGATGGAGTTCGTTTGCCACTTCTTTGTTGGTTAACCCTTCAGCTATCAGTCTCAGGATTTCTATTTCCCGTGGAGAAATCGCGTCGTCATCTTTTTGCTTGTCGTGAGAGAGGTTTTCCAGGAACATTTCCGAAACAAGGTCCTTGAGGCAGGCGCCGATATATTTCTCTCCGCGATTTGCCGTTCTGACCGCTTCTTCCAGTTCTTCAAAGGCACAATCCTTGACGAGAAATGCAGAGGCGCCAGCCTTGAACATTTCATAGACAAAACTCGCGTTTGCGTGCATTGAAAGCGCGACAACCTGTATGGAAGGATTGAAAGCCTTGATCGCCCTCGTGGCATCCACACCGTTCATGTCCGGCATTACGATATCCATGACTACGACATCTGGCCCCAGTTTTTTTGTAAGGTTTAGTGCATCATGCCCATCAGACGCTTCTCCAATGACTTTTATGTCGTGTTGCCGCTGGAGGAGGGCTTTCAGACCTTCCCGCAGGATTTTATGATCGTCGGCAATTAGTATGTTCACGTCATCCCAACTCCCTTGTTCTTGTTACGGGCCCTGTTTTTTGACGGGAACACGAAGTGTAACTTCTGTCCCACGATTATGGGAAGAGCAGATTTTCAAATCTCCACCCATGAAATTGACCCTTGTCCTTAGGCTTAAAAGGCCAAAGGATTTCCCGAGGTCGGTTGATTTTTCGAACGCTTTGGCGTCAAAGCCTTTCCCGTAATCACTTACCTGGAGAACCAGGTCACTTCCCTTTTTATAAAGGTTGATAAAGGCTTTTTCCGTTTCCGCATGTTTGATGACATTCATAAGCAGTTCCTGGGTAGAGCGGAAGAGAAAGGCCTTGAGATTGTCATCGAGGTTCTTTGGTATTCCGTCGTTCTTGAAAACCACATCAAGGCGGTGGTTTTTCTTCAGATCCTCAATGAGACAAAAAATGGCATGTTTCAAACCGAATTCGTAAAGGGCGGGGAGGCCGAGGTGAAAGGTCTGATTCCTGATACATTGAAGGGACTCGTCTATGGTTGTCATGATTTCATTCAACTCTTTTTTGAGGAGCGCGGAATCGAGAAATTCTTCGAGCATCCGGAGTCGCAGTTTGGATAATGCCAGATTTTGGCTTACCGAGTCATGTAATTCATTTGCTAAGGCCCGACGCTCTTTTTCTTGAGCGACAGACAGGGCAGTGGCCAGATTTTTAAGTTGCTCCAGGTATTGCTTCTCCCTGTTTTCTGCGGCTTTCCGATCGGTTATGTCGATAAAAGCCCCGATAAGACCTGCAACGTTGCCTTTTCCGTTATAAACAAGGGTCTTGTAGAAGATGACATCGTGGTAAGTTCCATCGCAATGAAGCATTTCCCTTTCTTCGGCCGCATTCTTTTCCTTTTCGGCTATGAAGTCCTGGTCCCGTTTGTAAAAAATAGATGCGAGACTTGGTTCAACAATGTCGAAAACGGTTTTTGAGATGATTTCATCTTCCTTTTTCCCCATGAAATCAGCGAAAGCCTTATTGCATCCGAGGTAACGTCCTTGAGCATCTTCAAAGAAAACGGGTATCGGCAAAGTTTCAAGTAACCCCTCGGCAAACTTGGCTTGGCGTTCAAGTGATTGTATCTTCTCCTTCAATGAACTTATTTCCAAGTCTTTTTCGATCATGTCCAATCCCTTCTAGGCTCTAATTAATTTGTAAATTCCCGTTAGGGCAAACAGTTTTGAATGCCTGTAATGAGTGAGGAAGTGTTTTGTGGGAAAAATCGTTTCACAGTACCCTTTTTTGTGAAACGAAAGGCATTTTAAAGTTTGAGATTTTCCAATCAATACTCTAGAACGGTCTGAGGATGAAAGCGAATAATAGAAATATACTAACATCGGTTTCGATTTTCATGGTAAAAAATGATCGAGATACCCTCCAATAGGCGATATGCTTCAAATAACAGTGTAACGTTAGTTAAAGAAGCGTATTGTTCCAAAGATTCTCCGTACGATCGTGTATTCCACCAAATCTTTTTTACTGTCGGGAAAATATTTCAAAGGGAGGTAGTGAGCGACATGAATAAGAAAGGATTGTTGCTGTTAGCTTTTTTCGGTTGCTTGTTGGTGTTTTTTGCAGGTCAAGGAGAAGCCGCAGATTATACGCTTAAGGTAGGTTACGTCGTACCGGAAACCTACCCGCACCATATCGCTGCCAGAGATGTTCTAAAGCCTTACATCGAAGAGAATTCAGGCGGCAAAATCAAGGTTGAGCTTTACCCTGCAGGCCAACTTGGCGGAGACCGTCAGCTTTGTGAGTCCATTCAGCTTGGGACGCTGGAAATGGCTTTCCCCTCGACAACGTACCTGGGAAGCTTCATAAGGAAAATGCAGTTATTGGATCTTCCCTATCTCTTCAAATCCAAAGAAGACGTTTACAAGGTTTTGGACGGGGAAATAGGAGAAATGTTGGCTCAGGAAGCGAGGAAGCAAGGATTTTACCTTTTTGGTTTTGCTGACATCGGATTCATGCACCTTACAAACAGCGTCAGGCCAATCAATAAACCTGAGGATGCTGAAGGTTTGAAGATTCGTATCCAGGAAAATCCGGTGTACATCGATACCGGAAATGCAATTGGGTATAATCCGACCCCGCTGGCTTTCGGGGAAGTGTACACCGCTTTGCAGCAAAATGTTGTGGATGGCCAGGAACAGGGGATAAACGTTATCAGGAACATGAAGTTCTTTGAAGTGCAAAAATACCTGAGCCTGACGGGCGAAGCCTATTCCACCATATCTATCATTGTCAGCGAGAGTTTTTACGACAGTCTCGACGCTGAACTGCAGGTTGTGGTGAAAGAGGGTGTCAACCGTTTCTGCAAAGCGCAGAGGGAAATCAATTCACAGCAGGAAGAAACCAATTTCGAAGAGCTCAAGGCGAAAGGCATGATAATCAACGAAATCTCAGAAGAAAGCAGGGCGTTTTTTGTCGAGGCGACAGAGCCTGTGCGCCAAAAATATTCTGAGAAGATAGATCCGGACCTGTACAAGGCGATTCTTGAAACCGTGAAATAGAAAAAGAAAAGTATCATGAAGCCATACCATTCGGGTTGTGAAAAGACATGAAAAAAATACTGAAAAACTTTGAGGAATATCTGCTTGTTTCAAGCCTTGCGGTCCTTGTTTTTCTTGTTTTCCTGCAGGTGGTCATGCGCTATTTTTTCCGGGAAAGCCTGACCTGGAGTGAGGAGATCGCAAGGTTTGTCTTTCTATGGATGGTATGGCTAGGGGCTGGCCTTGCAACAAAATATGATGCCCATCTGAAAATCGGAATCTTTATCGACAAGATGGGTCCTACTCTCAGAAAAAAAGTCGATTTTGTCGCCACTCTGATTTGGATTAGCTTTAGTGCCTTTTTGTTCTGGAAAGGGGGAGAGCTGACGCTGGTATTGATACATCGGCACCAGCTCTCCCCGGTTTTGGAGATCCCCATGGCCTTAGCCTACGCTGCCGTGCCGATGGGAGCCGGGATTATGCTGCTCAGGTTGCTTCGTCAGCTCTGGGTGATGTTACAACCGGCACAAAAATAGAACTGTCACAGTATCGGTTTCCTCCGGAGGTTTGATTATCTATGCCTATGGGCTTAACCGTAATCCTCATTTTTGCGCTTATTGCAGGATGCTTGACTATAGGAGTACCTATCGGCATTTCAGTAGGATTTGCGACAGCAGTGATCATGTATTTTTCCACCAACATCCCTTTGATTTTTATAAGCCAGAATGCTTTTACCGCCCTTGATTCATTCACACTGCTTGCTGTTCCCCTGTTCATTCTTTCAGGCAACTTGATGAGTTACGGAGGAATTGCACAACGGCTCGTTAAATTGGCTGACCAACTGGTGGGTTTCATTACGGGTGGACTTGCCATGGTCACAGTTATGGCTTGCATGTTTTTCAGTGCCATTTCAGGATCTTCTGTTGCGACGGTTTCCGGCATCGGAGCATTTATGATCCCAGAAATGAGCAAGAAGAAATACGATCCAGGATTTGCCGCAGCACTTACCGCTGCTGCAGGCTCCTTGGGCGTAATTATTCCGCCCAGTATTTCCTTTGTAATTTATGGAGTTATCACGGGAGCCTCCATTGGAGATCTTTTCATTGCAGGGATTATTCCGGGTATTATGCTTGGGATAGCTTTAATGGTTGTTGCTTACTGGATTTCCAAAAAGAAAAACTATCCCAAAAGCGGAATGAATCTATCCTTCAGGGAATTGTGGTTATCCCTAAGAGAATCCTTTTGGGCGATTCTGGTTCCTGTCATCATCTTGGGAGGGATTTACGGGGGGATCTTTACCCCTACAGAAGCCGCTGGCGTTGCCGTTGTTTATTCCCTTTTCGTCGGCTTGTTCATTTACAAAGAACTTGACAAGGAAAATCTCTTTCTGGCCTTTCGTGACACCGTTTTGGTAAATGGGACAGTGACATTCATGATCGGCTTATCCATGGCTTTTGCCAGATTTTTAACCGTGTCGGGGGTTCCGGCCTTCCTGATAAGGGCGTTGACTAATTTTACACAGAGTGCAACTGTTACACTTCTTCTTCTCATATTGATCCTGTTAGTTGTCGGCTGCTTTGTGGACAACATTTCCGCTACCATCATTCTGGTGCCGATTCTTCTACCCGTTGCGGAAAGTTATGGGGTAGACATCGTCCACTTCGGTGTGATCATTACTGTTGCCTTGGCCATAGGCTTCATCACACCGCCTTACGGACCCAACCTCTTTGTCGCATCCGCGATATCCAAAGTCTCCATAGAGAAAATAACCCGCCATGTCTGGCTGTTCTGCGTTGCGTTGATAGGCGTCCTTCTTTTGATCACTTTCATGCCGTCTTTAAGCTTGGGTTTGCTTGAAATCCTGTATTGAGGAATGAGGGAAAAGATGACACTGCAATTGCCCTTTGGAAAAAGCCTGCTTGATGTAACGATTCCAAAGTCCTGGACGATTGCTGAATCCATCGAGCCTAAACCTTTCAGAAAAGAAACGGTAATTGAACAGGAACTTGAACGGATGCTTAACCATCCAATCGGGATGTCCTCTCCTTTATCGCGTGACTACACAGACCTCAAGGTTTGTGTAGTAGTAGATGACGATACACGCCCTACACCGGTATCGAAAATCTTCCCTTTTCTCTATAGATGTTTGGAAGAACGAGGTATGCGTTCCGAAAATCTAACCGTTTTGGTTGCCTGCGGGGCCCATGCCGCGATGGATTTTGAAGCAATTCATGCCAGGTTGGGTATGCATTTGACAAATAGCGTTCGTATTGTCAACCACAATTGTTTTTCGGAAGTGGACCTTAGGGATCTGGGGCGCAGCCCGTCCGGAATGCGGGTTTCTGTAAACAAGAGGCTTCTTGATGCAGATGCCGTATTCCTTGTAGGAACCATCGAACCTCATATCATGGCAGGCTATGGCGGGGGGCTGAAAAACATTGTTCCGGGCTGTGCCGGTCTTCACACCATAATCGACACGCATCTTCTGGGTCCTGCATCGGAACGCTTCGGCAATGTCGGTCGGTTCCGCGAAGCTTGCAAGGTTCGACAACGTATCGAGGAAGCTGCTCTTATGGTTCGAAAGAATTGTTTTTTGATCAACACCGTTTTGGATCCCTTCGGCAAGATCCTTGGAGTCTTTTGTGGTGACCCTGTGACAGCTTTCGATCAAGGCTGCAGATTGGCCAAAAGAGCGTGGGGTGCAGCAATTCACGGCCCGAAAGACATCCTTATAGTCAGTTCCAACCCCATGAATTACGACTTGTGCCAGGCATCAAAGGCTTTTGGAACCGGTATTCAAGCTGTCAGGGAAGGCGGCTTGATCATCGCCTGCTTCAAATGCGAGCAAGGTTTGGGAGATTACTCCGTCAGTCCCACGAAGCATGATTATGAAAAGACGCGAAACCTTATTCGAAGTTCCGGGACTGAAGAGTACGTCCGGCTGAAAGAGCGCGAATCGGGAAGGTCCTTCCCTTTTTACGAAACATTTTTGACTCAGAGTAATGGTGAAGCTCTTCGGAAAGCCGATATTTTCCTTTACTCCAGGGACATACCACTTGAGACACTAAGATCCTTTGGCCTTTTCAAAGCTTTCGATGACATGGATGAGCTGATTTCTGAGGCACAAAAACTTTACCCTGAAGCTGAAGTAATCGTATCTCCTTTTGGGGGTGCCTGCTTCCCAATATTTTGAAGGATTTTAGATTTCAGGATCGAGGGATGAAGGGGAGGTCATAACTGTGTACCTGACGGATGAAGAAAAGCGAATGCTTGACGGCCGGATGGGTGAGGGAATCCGGATGGCCATGGACATGTTGGTGGCTGTAGGCAAGGCTTTTGATGCAGAAAAAATGATCAAGGTTTCTAGAACACATGTAGCTTTGAGCGGCCAGGAAGGGGATACATACTGGTGTGAATTGCTTGTAAACGGCGGGGCGAGATGCCTTGTTCCACCGACAACAAACCCGAGTTGGGACGTGAAAACGCTCAACCAGGTATATCCTGTTGCCGAAGAAAAACTCGAGCTTGCCCGAAGGACAGAAGATGTTTATCGTCGGATAGGCGCCACTATGACATATTGTTGCACACCAGAACTTGCCGGCAATGTCCCGACATTTGGGGAGCATATAGCCTTTTCAGAATCCAGTGCAACTCCTTACGTGAACTCCATTTTGGGTGCAAGGTCAAATCGAGAGTCTTCGGTGAGCGCCCTGGCCTCTGCTGTTACTGGGAGAACACCTTATTATGGCCTTCACCTCGATGAAAACAGAAAAGGCAACATGCTCGTTCATGTCGATGCCGAATTGGATGGGCCTTATGATTGGGGACTTCTGGGCTGGTATATAGGTATGCATGCAGAGACCCGCGTCCCCGTAATCCTTTTCGAGAAAAGAGCCTATAGCTGGTGTCGACCGACCTCCGAAGAAATGCTCTATTTCACTGCGGAATCAAACACGAGCGGTGCAATGCCAATGTTCCACATTGTCGGAGTGACTCCTGAAGCGCCGACGATCGAATCAGCCTTGGGTGGCAATGATATAAAGGTCGAACTCAAAGTCACTCGTGAAAACCTGAAAGAAGTGGAACGGCTGGTAAGCGACCCACCAGGCAAGATACATCTGGTGCTTTTGGGGTGCCCCCATTACACCTATGAGCAGTTGAAAGAAGTTGCCGTTTTGGTGGGAGACAGGAAAATCCAGGAAGACATTCATTTCTGGATTTTGAGCTCTTTCGATGCCATTGAGCTTGCGAGAAGAAGTGGACACCTTGAGGCCATCGAAGCTTCAGGAATTCGAGTAGTGGCGGACACATGCATGGACCAGCCCTGCTTTGACGGCTTCAGCGGGAAATTGAACCTGACAGATTCAGCGAAGTGTGCTCATTATCAGAAGAGACGGGGTTTGCCGTTTGTTCTCCGAAGTCTTTCCGACTGTATCGAGGCAGCTGTAAAGGGGGAAGTGGTATGAGCAAGAATGTCCATTCGTTGCGGTGCCGCAGCCTGATAAAAGGGAAAGCTGAAGGAGAGGCTATCGTATCAAACGAAGCGATCTGTTTTTACCTCTGTGACCCTGAAACAGGCGAGTTGCTTGACAAGAACCACCATCTCAAAGGCAGAAGCCTTGCGAAAAAGGTCTTGTTATTGACATCAGGAAAAGGAAGTTCCGTCGTCCAGCTGGACGGCCTTTACCAGATGAAGGAAAAGGATAACCTCCCGCTAGCTATGATAGTTCGGGATCCTGAGCCGGTACTGGTTTCATCGGTATACGTCGTGGGCGTTCCACTAGTAGATCGAGTTGAACAGGACCCATACCAAGTGATAGAAGATGGTGACTGGGTCGAGGTTGACGCAGACAACGGAAAGATAGTGATTACAAAAGCAAATTAGAATGGGAAAGTCGCCGGATCAAAACACCGGCGACTTTTTTACAAACATGTGATTTCTACTTGCCTATCATGCGTCAAGCTTGTTGCATTCAGGTTGCAGCAATCCGAAATGAGGATATCGCATCGATAAAGGAGCATGATCCCTGTGAGAAATGCAAAAAAAGTAATTGTTACCTTTCCTCCAAGAGCGGGATGGAAAAAGCCGGTTCAAGAAATTCTCGGGGAAATTGCTGAAATATTTTTCCTTGAAGACCTCGACTCGTGCGAAAGAAAGGAACATCTCACGAGGGCAGATGCTTTGTTATCTTTCATGATTCAAAACGAACTTAAAAAGGAGGAGATTTCGCTTCTTCCCGAGAAAACAATGATTCAAACACTCCTGGCCGGAGTCGATGCTGTCCCCTTTGAAATCTTACCCAAATCCTCAATTATCTGTGCAAATACAGGAGCTTGGGCAGAACCCATGGCAGAGTACGTCGTCGGGATGATGTTTGCACTTGGGAAAAATCTCGTAAAATGCCACAAGAAACTGGCGCAAGGCGAATTCCGCCGTGAAGCGAATAATGTCTGGTTCCAGGGGAAGACGGTGGGGATTGTCGGTTTCGGCGGAATCGGTAGGGCTACGGCGCGTCTCATGAAAGCATTCGGGATGAAAATCATGGCGATTAATACCCGGGGAACAACAACGGAATCAGTTGATTTTATCGGGACTATGAAAGATCTGGATCGGTTGCTTGAGCAAGCGGATGTCCTGGTGCTCTCTATCCCTTTAACACGATCAACGAAAGGGCTTATTGGAGAACGTGAATTAGAACTGATGAAGCCTTCCGCTATTTTGATCAACCCCGCACGAGGCTTTCTCATCGATGAAAAGGCCTTATACGAGCACATGATAAAATACCCGAATTTTAAAGTCGGTATTGATGCATGGTGGATTGAACCTGATACACATGGTGAATTTCGTTTGCATTACCCTTTTTTCGAATTGGAGAACTTCCTTGGCTCTCCCCATCAGGCACCCACTGTTCCTGAAATTTACCCCCTTGGTGTCCGCCGTGCTGCGGAAAATATTCGAAGATTTCTTACGGGAAAGAAACCAACAGGTATCATCGATCCTGCCGATTACGAAACAGATTAATGAGACTGGAATGTTTGTGAAAAGTCCTTCCATAGCTTGACTTGCTTGAGAAAAAATAATTGCAGGTCATAGCGCCCAGGCATACTCAGTCACACTTCCTCGTATTTTACGGCTCGCCACAACCGATCGGTGAAGATATTGTCAGAAGCCTGCCTTGCCCGTTGATGCTCATTTTGATGCCCTTGCTCTTGATGATTTTCCTGCAATCCTTGTACATAAATTGCGGTCCTTCGTCGGTGTTGAGATCCCCGGCTTTCAGCGGGAGGCAAGCGCTTCTTCCAGCACACTGGGCAAGTGATGAATCCAGCATTATCGGCAGCTTCTGGAACAGCACCTTCCGACAGTAAAGGTCCATGTGACCGCCAGGTTCTTTTCTGAAAGACTGGAATCCCCAATCTGGGAGAGTGGCGATCATCCGCAAGAAGCTGCAAAATCTTTTATCGAGGAATGGCCTCTTCCCTTCCCGGTGATACGTGAAAATACCATCCCTTGACACAATTTTCAAAATGCAATAGATTGACTTTCAAGCTGTCCTACATTTGAACAGTAGTACAACCTGTCATATCTTTCACAGCAGGAACTTTCGTTTCCGCAGCGCCAGCCAATCATGCATCGAAGGGGGAATGCAATTGGATGGTCTCCACCGGAACGGCAGAAAGAGATGGTTCCCGATATTCAAGGAGGTGTAATGAGTGAAGAAGAGCATGGCTTTTGTCGCGTTTGTCCTTATCGCCCTGTTTGCTTTCGGTGCTGCGGCAGGCGCCGAGACTATCAAGTGGAAATGGGCACACTACCAGCCGGTGGACTCGCTGATCGACAAGCTGTCTTCCTCGATGGTCAGCGAAATCGAAGAGAAAACGGGCGGAAGCATCGAAATCACCGTTTATCCCGCAAACCAGCTTGGTGACTGGATGGAAGTTTCAGAACAGATCATGCGTGGTGCCGTCGACATAGGGGTTTTGCCGGTTTCACCCTCCTATGACCCGAGGCTGCAGGTGCGGGTCCTTCCGTATTCCGTTATGAACTGGGAAGAGGCCCGGGCCGCCTACCTTGGGGAAGATCCCTACCTCTTCGAAATAATGGCCGAGGCTATGGACGGTATCGGCCTGAAGGCCCTCGCAGTGGTCGCCTCGGGTTTCGGCGGCGGCGGGTTTGCCTCCATTCCGTCCTTCGATGTCCTGGATCCCGACTCAGACAAGCAGGGCTACAAGATGCGCTTCCCGCCCGGGAACCAGGCCTGGGAAAACCTCGTCCTCGGTTTGGGGTTCATTCCCACCCCAGTTCCCTGGGGAGAACTGTACATCGCCCAGCAGACGAAACTGGTGGATTGCCAGATCGGCGGGCAGCCCTACAACACGTGGTCTTCCTTCCGGGATGTCACCAAGCTTTGGGTACAATACAACACCCATTTTCAGAATTCCTTCGTGTACATGAATTCCGAGGCCTGGGAGCGATTGACCCCGGAACAGCAGAAGATCGTCCAGGATGTCTGTGCGAAGTACGCGGATGAGAGTTTCAGCCTGGCCAAGAATGATGACGAAACCTACATGGAGAAAATGAAGGAAGAAGGCATCGAAGTTCTTGTGCCGGACGAGGAGCAGCTCAAGAAGATCGCAGACAAGGTCCGGGGCGAGGTCTGGCCGTTGATGGACGATGTGATCGGCAAGGAAATAATGGACATGATGAGGGAACGCACAGGACTGAAATAGGATCTTTTCGAAAAGACCATTCGCTCAGGCGGGGAAAGGGACCGAAACTGCACCCGGCTTCAAGCCCTTTCCCCGCCGGCGCATCAAGGAAACTCAGCAGCAAAGAGCCTTGCGGGTTTCGGGCGACGGTTCTGTGGAATGCCATCCAGGAGCCATTTTCCCCGGTTTGCCCGAAAAACCCGAGAAAGCGGGTGGCCACGTGAACAGACTGATTGAGTTTGTCTGGACAGCGCTCCTGAAGATACAAAGAGTCATCATGCTTGTCACCGTGATCATATCCACAAGCGCCGTTTTCAGCGAAGTCGTCATGAGGTACATCTTCAAGTCGCCCTTCGTGGGGATCGAAGAGCTTGCCGCCTATTTCGCCTTCTGGATGTACTTTATCGGCGCCTCGTACGGTTCATATGAAAGAAGCCACATCAAGGCGGAACTGACCCACCTGGTTTTCGGGAACACGAAAAAATATGCCGTGTGCAGGGCCTTCACCAGCTTTATATCCTTTTGCGCAGCCCTGTACGCCGTGCCCTGGGCGTACGACTATTTCGTCTGGGGCATCGTGAGGAACGAGCAGTCGAGGGCCACCTTCCTGGGCGACACCTACCCCGTGGTCTGGTTTCAGTCGAGCATCCTCATCGGGCTCAGCCTCATGACGCTTTACTTTTTTGTCGAGTTCGTCCAGTGGGTAAAGGTCATTGCCTCCAGGGACCCGATACCGCCGGAAATGCTTTCCACCAGAAAGGAAGCCGAATCATGGATATGACAATTATCGGCTCGCTGCTGATCTTCACCGTGCTGATCTTTACCGGGGTGCCGATTCCTTTCGGGTTCCTCGTTTCCACCATTTTTCTGACCATAGTGAAGGGGATCGACCCTTCCTATCTGCTGCCGGTGGGTTTTGCAAAGCTGAATTCCGTCACGCTCCTGAGCCTGCCCTTTTTCATAGCTGCCGGCTATATCGTCACCGGCGGCAGTATTGCGAGACGCCTGATAGACTTCGTCAACGTCCTGGTGGGAAGGCTGCCCGGCGGCCTGGGCGTGGTGGCTGTGGTGGTCTCCTGCATTTTCGGTGCCATTTCGGGAGCCGCGGCGTCCTCGGTGATCGCCATCGGGACGATCCTGATCCCCCAGATGGAGAAATACGGTTACCCGAGGGGATATTCGGCGGCTCTGATCAGTTCCGCCGCGGTCCTGAGCACCATGATCCCCCCGAGCCTCGCCATGATCATGTACGCTTTCGTGACCGGCCAGTCCGTGGCAGCCTGTTTCCTCGCGACCATAGGGCCTGCTCTGACCCTTTCACTGTTATTCTGCATCGCCAACGTGTTCATGGTCAGGAAGATGCCTTCCGTAGAAGTCACACCGAAACGACCCCGGGATGAACAGAGGCAGCTGGTAAGGGCAAAGTCGAGGGAAGCTTTCGGGGCGCTGCTGCTTCCGGTCATGATCCTGGGCGGTATTTACGGCGGGATCATGACGCCGACCGAGGCGGCGGCAGCGGCGGTTTTCTACGCCATTGTCGTCAGCGTGTTCTTTTATCGGGAAATGAGAATGGGGAAGGTGTTTTTCCTGTTGCGGTCCTCCGTGGTCAGCACCGGGACGATGATGCTCATGACCTTTTTCGCAGCTATCCTCAGCCGCATCTACGCCATGGAGCAGGTGCCGCAACAGATCGCGGGGTTCCTGCTGAGCCTGACGGACAACAGGGTGCTGCTGCTTCTTTTGATCAACGTCCTTCTGGTATTCGTAGGCATGATCGTGGACGAGCTGAGCGGCATCCTTCTGGTCACCCCTCTGCTGTACCCCGTCGTCCTCCAGCTGGGGGTTCATCCGATCCAGTTCGCGGCAATCATCGGGGCCAATCTCGGCATGGGGATGATGACCCCGCCGATGGCCGGGATCCTTTACATTGGAGCGAGAACGGGGAACGTGACGATCGACAAGATGATGAAACCTGCAATGATCCTGATCCTTTTCTGCTCCATCCCGGTAATCCTTATAACCACGTATTGGCCGCCCCTGTCGCTTTATCTCCCGACACTGGCCGGTTTCGTCAAATAGGCCGGGCAGGCTGCCCGGAAGAACGGGAATGGTGATAAAAAGTGAAAATTGAAGCCGTGGAAATAATAGAAACTTCGATACCGCTCCGGAAAGCCTACAAGCTTTCCAGAAGATACGGCTACCTGCGGGAGACGAAGCCTGTCCTGGTGAAAGTCATGACAGAGGACGGACTTACCGGTTACGGGGAAACCGACCCCATGGGGAAATTCACGGGGGAGACCCCCGAAACCGTCTCGGCGGTGCTCAAGGAGGATCTTGCCCCGGCGGTTATCGGGGAAGACCCTTCGAACGTCAACCGGATCACCGAGATCCTGGAATTCACGGTGCGCGACAACCACATGGCGAAAGGCGCGGTCGACATGGCCTGTTACGACCTCCTGGGGAAGGCGGCGGGGCTCCCCGTGCACAGCATCCTCGGAGGGGCGCTTTACGATGAGCTTCCGATCATGGGGTCGATCGGCGGCGGTACGATTGAAGAAACGGTCCGTGCCGCACGGGATGTGGAGAGCGCCGGCTATCATTCCCTTATGGTGAAAGTTGGGGGGGACCCGATCCAGGACGCCGAACGTGTGCTGGCAGTGCGGGATGCCCTGGGCAATGACTTTCCACTCATTCTCGACGCCAATCAGGGGTGGGACCTCCCGTCTGCAACGAAATTCATAAACGTGGCGAAGAAGGCCTCGCCGATCCTTTTTGAGCAGCCCCTCGACGCGGAAAACCTTGAAGGCCTCGCCGAGTTCCGCAGGAAATGCGAAATTCCCATATCCGTTGACGAGAGCCTTCTTTCCTACCGGCATGCCCAGGAGGTCATCAGGCTAGGGGCCGCGGACGTTTTCAGCATCAAGGTCTGCAAGAACGGCGGCATCAGGCATTCACTGGAGATTATTGAACTCGCGAGGAGCAAGGGGATAACCATCCTTTTCAATTCGATGATCGAAGAAGGGATCACGCAGGCCGCTTCACTGAACATCGCACTGACGGTCCCGAACCTTTTCGAATACGGTCACGCATTTTTTTCGCCCCTTCGCCTTGATGCAGACATTACAAACTATACGACCCTCCTCCAGGGAGGGAAGGTGAGGGCCCCCGAAGCCCCAGGACTGGGCGTGGAGCTTCTTGAGGATGTGCTCGACCCTTACGTGACAAGCAGAAAGACCATCAAACGGAAAAAGTGAAGGGGCCGGATGCACTTCGGCCCCTTTTACCTTGAAGGGATCCTGTCCACGGGTTTTTTCAGCACCTGCTTCATCTTCTGGATGTGTGCCTTCATCTCCTTGACGGCTTTTGCCGCATCCCTGTTGATGATATGTTTCAGTATCTCCTCGTGTTCGTTCATGAAGCTCTCCCAGGTCTCCATGGGGAGGTCGAGATACCTGTTCCGCTGCATGTCGAGCTCCCCCTTTATGGCGTTGAGGGCCTTGACGGCCAGGCTGTTCCCAGACATCTCCGCCATGAGGCGGTGGAACTCCGCCCTGGGTTCGAGGCTCGACTCCGAGAGGTCTCGCCCGAACTTGCGTTCTTCCTCAATAACCCGCTTCAGGCTTTCCAGCTCCTCGTCGGTAGCCCTTTCGATGACCCACCGGATGATCTGGCTTTCGAGCAGGATGCGCATTTCCATGAGCTCGATGACTGACACGTTGTCGGAAAGGTGGTTCGTCAGCTCGAGATTCATTATCTGGCACAGCGCGTTTCCGGCGACAAACGTTCCCTGGCCTGACTTCGATTCCAGGATCTTGAGAACGGAGAGTGCTTTCAATGCTTCCCGTATGCTGTTGCGGCTCACCTGGAACTGTTCCGCCAAGGCCAGCTCACCCGGGATCTTTTCGCCGGGCTTCCAGACCCCTCTTCTTACTGCATCCAGAATCTGGTGGAGCACATTTTCATACAGCGTTGACTTGTTTGCGGGCTTGAACAAATATCTTCACCTTCTCCAATATGTCTTTGATGACTTGCGGCCTGACGGTCTTCCCTGTCTTTACTTCAGGGGATAGTACCTAACAAAGACAGTGTTAACAAGGGAGAACCTCTCGTCCAGCACCGTCAATGGCTGTGATCTCACCCATCAGGCCCTTGCGTGTCTGGGTGTAGGACAATTATACATTGATTCAAAGGTAAAAACGCCAGGTGGTGAAGGCAATGTGTTTCTCGCCCTTTCGATGATATGCCGGTGGTGGATGCTGTGGTCGCCTTCTCGCTGCCCTTGGGACGGGTTCGGTTTGTTTTCAAGAAAGATGTTCGATTTTTTCGAGAACCGGTTTCAGCCTGATTCACGAACAATTGCCTAATCTTATAATATGAAAAACGAAAGGGGAGTGGGGAATGAGAAGAAAGGAAAGGGAGATAACCGACCGGGCGGCGATGGAGGCGATCATACAGGAAACCGAGGTCTGCCGGATGGGGCTGTGCGACGGGGGAACACCCTACGTGGTTCCCTTGAATTTCGGGTATTGTGAAGGAAAGGTGTACCTGCATTCCGCCGTCGAGGGCAGGAAGCTGGACATTATCCGGAAGAATCCCGAAGTGTGCCTCGTGTTCGAGGCGGATGCGAAGATCGAGAGCGCCCCCGAGGCCTTCTCGTATACCACGAAATACAGACGCGTCATGGCCTGGGGGAAGGCGACAATCCAGGAGGAGCC